>Ga0208767_1001346_pt1 | contig 19628 bp, 23 predicted proteins | sample VirMetDEL_Mar_21_FD_184514 | JGI IMG/M metagenome (GOLD analysis project Ga0208767, IMG submission 184514) | Aqueous microbial communities from the Delaware River and Bay under freshwater to marine salinity gradient to study organic matter... | ecosystem: Environmental > Aquatic > Marine >... | reverse complement strand
GGGGATGTAGTCTGTATTGATTCAATGGGTAGGTAATAGATGCACAACCAAAGACAAAGCGCCTCATTTTTATTTCCTATCCTTTGTGCAAGCGATTCAAGGTATCAAGTGACTATATAACACTTGAATAATTATACTTTTTCCTTATAAATCAACGACTTACATATTATTTGAGCCAGCCGGAGCGCATACTGTCATTTTTTGTACAGGTCGGGCATGGGCCACCCCCCCGTACCACGTACGCTATATACAGATACTGCCAAAATTCGTGAAAATGAAGTGTAAACCACTGTACACGCCCGTGCACACACATATGTCCTACAGGTTATAAGAAACATAGGCTTATGCTTTTTAGCTATAAGGTGAGATACTACTTGACAAAACTTAGTCTGTGGATATAACTACTAATGTGAAACATTAGAAAAGAAGAAAAACACTAAAAAGAAAAAACAAACTAAAGAAAAAGCACTCAAATCGCAAACATAAGAGTGTGCATTTAAATGTACACTTAAATGTACACTTAAAGCTCTTGCAGAGCAGATATATCTGTGCTATAATCCATTAAACACCTCCAGTGGTACATCTCTAGTACTACTAATTCCTACATTCTCAAGAATCCTCTTGACAATAGCAAATCCGTAGATATAACTATGTATAATATTAAGTTAGAACTCCGTACAAGAGAGGGACTCGTTGAGAGTGTCTACGATTGTATTCGTAGTAACACTCCCCTAAGCAGTATCCACATACCGCACTCAGATGTATTCTTTGTGCGTGAAGCGTTAGAAGCTCGCTTTAAGTGTGAGCTTTCTTTGTCTCAGGTAGAGGAATACATGAAAGAAGCTGGCTGGACTGATGGCGACAACTAAAGATGTTAAACGCACTGAGAGTGGAAGACTCACGTATCGTGGGGAAACTTTCAGTGGTTACAACAAGCCTAAGCGTACACCCGGTGCTAATAAGAAGTTCGCTGTATTAGCTAAGAAAGGTGATCAAGTTAAGATAGTCCGTTTTGGTGATCCTAATATGGAGATCAAGAAGGATAATCCAGAAAGACGTAAGTCCTTCCGCGCGCGTCACAAGTGTGATACAGCTACAGATAAGTTCTCGGCCAGATACTGGTCGTGCAAGAAATGGTGATATAAATTATGGCAATTCCATTAGCTCCTTTTGTAGTCGCAGGTGTTAGATACCTAGTAAAATCTGGTATGAGAGGATTAAAAAAGCACATTAGAAATCAGAAAGAAGGTAAGCGTCTTACCGAATCAGAGCTTGATACAATAAAACAAAAAGCTTTGGATGGCGTTGTAAAGAAAAAGAATGAAAGTGGAGAGGTTGGTTATTTTGCTAAGCAAGGAACATCTTCTCAAAATACTACTCGCAGGCTTATGCAAGAAAGCGCAAAGGAATCCTCAAAAGGTAAGGTATCTACTAAAAAAGCATTAGCAGGTGCCACCGCTTTAGGGGGTGCTTTAGGGGGTGCCGCCTATGTGAAGGGTAGGGGCGACGGTAAAGCTGAAGTAGCGGAAAGAAAGAAAGCTAAACAAAAATCACCAGCAGGCGGTCAGACTATTACAGAAAACCGCCGTGTCGTGAGCGAGACTAAGCTAAGCAAAGGCGGTATGCCAATGAGAGCTAATGCAGGTGCATCTGTACCTCCAAACAGAATGTCGCGTAAGTAATGCCATCTTCACCCGGATACAAGCGCAACTACAAAAAAGAGTATGCCAACTACCAAGGTACTGAAGTACAGAAGAAGCGTAGAGCATCCCGTAATGCCGCACGTACGAAGATGGCTAAGGCTGGCTTAGTCAAAAAGGGCGATGGTAAAGATGTCCATCATACAACTGGTAATCCACTGAACAATAAAAAGTTGTCAGTGAAACCGAAGAGTGTTAATCGTTCTGTTGCTAGAACTACTACCGCTCGCAAGAAAAATCCTAGGAGTTAATCATGGCCGTACGCGGACGCGGGAGCTTGAAGTTTTTAGAAGACCCTGCAACTTTAAGCAAGAAAGAATTAAACAAGATGGAGAAGGACGCGGAGCGTAGAACTGCGGACCGCCAGAAGTTAAAAGAGTCCGCTAAAAAAGCACCTTCAGAATCTCGCCGTGCAAAGGTGCAGTCACGCCGTGTAGCTGAGAAGAATATCCCTAAGTCTGTTCGTAACATGATGGTATCTCCACAACAAGATGCTCAGAACAAAGCAGATTCTAAGCTCAAATCTGATGACAAACGAAACAAAGGGCCGACTAAGTCATCTGTAGAGAAGATGATTAAGGAAGCTACAGATAAAGGCAAGTCTGCTATTAAGGGTGCGAGCACTCTAGCTAAACTTGCAAAAGTCGCAGGTGGTGTATCTGCTTTCCTGTCCGCAGATGAAGTGGGCGCAGGCTCAGATAAAATACCAGCAGGTCGCAGGAATGAATTCGTTAAGCTCATGGACGCAGAGCGTAAAAAGCGTGAAGCTGAATTAAAGAAGAAAGGCTCTACTCCTAAAACAACTGGTTCAGCTAAAGATCCGAAAAAAGCCTACTCTTATAATGAAGCAAAGAAAAGAGGCTTATCTACTTATGTAGGAAAAGATGGAAAGCCAAAGGCAACTGTTTCTGCTGATGAGCTAAGAAAGGCAGGCTACACTACTGGACCAAAAGGACTACGTAAGTTTTTAAATGATCGTGCAAAAAAGGCAAAGAAATAATGACGGAGATGACAGAAAAAGAAAAGATTAAGTTCTTTGAACGCCAGCTACGCAGTAACAAGAAAGGCTCAGACGAATACATGAGGGCCTTGATTGAGTTACGTAACATTCCCGGCTCAGGTTACTCCGTTCCATCTAACACAGACGATCAGCCAATGGCGAATGATCCATCTGAAGTAAAGCCAGAGAAATCATCTACTATGATGGATGGTGGCATGGCTCGTGGTAAAGGCAACAAGATGTATCAGCATAACTATGCCACTGGCGGTAAAGTTGTAGATAACCTGAGCATGGCATCTGGTGGTATGGCAAATACTTCAATGGCTGGTGGTGGACCGACCGCACTTAAAAACATCCCCTCTTCAAATGAAGGTTTAAAGAAATTACCTACTCATGTGCGTAACCGCATGGGATACATGAAGAAAGGTGGAATGGTCAAGGGACGTGGCTCTAAATAGCATAGCCGAAGAAATACGGCAGTGGTCTAGAGAGTTTTTAGAAATCCCATCACCTATGTTGAATGGGTTACCTCCGTGCCCATACGCAAAGAAGGCGTGGCTTGAAGACAAAATTAAGTTCGACATTAACACCGGACTTGATGGTCTAGCTAAGCAGATACAAGAATACGATACACATCCATATGACATTGTTATATGGGCAGAAGAAGAATACCCCGACATGGAGTACCTTGATGGCTTTTGTGATGGGATTAATGAGGTTCTTTCAGCTTTGGGTAAAGACATTCATTTAATGTTATTTCACCCAGACTATAGTCCCTCTGAAGCAGGGTTGCATTTTTTAGAAGAAGTAGAGTGTTTAGAAGATTCAGAACTAGATTATGCTATGATCTTCGTTCAACGTCTATCTGTTCTAGATGATGCGGCAATAAGTCTGGAGAAAAGTGGATACTACAAGCACTTTCCAAAAGATATATACGAGAGTTTAGTTTTATACAGAAGAGGATTACGAAATGCCGGGTAAGATGAAGTCTGCTAAGAAAAAAATGATGGGTGGCGGAATGGCTAAAACTGCCAAGAAGAAGATGATGCGTGGTGGCGGAATGTCCACTAAGAAGAAGATGATGGGCGGTGGCATGGCTAAGACCGCTAAAAAGAAAATGATGCGTGGTGGAATGTCCACTAAAAAGAAGTAGTCCGTGTTAAAGATTCAAGTAAAAGAATCTGAAATACATGGATTTGGAGTATTTGCTTCTAGCTTTATAGAGGAGGGCGAAATCATTGAGTACTGCCCTTTTATTCCTTTAGAAAAAGATGAAGTAGAAGATACTTCTATTTTACATGATTACTTCTTTGGTACTCCGTTCACCGACGATGAAAGATCAATAGCCCCTTTAGGTTATGCGATGCTTTACAATCATTCAGATACTCCAAATGCTGAGTGGCAAGCATACGAAGAAAACACGGATTTAATTGTGTTTATTGCGTTAAAGGATATACCTAAAGGCACAGAAATTTTTCATAGTTATGGGGATGACTACTGGTCTAGCAGGAGCGAAACGTAGTGCCTAATTTATTAAACAGTAAGTTTACCACAGATGCAGTCACTGTATCAGCCACAAGTGGAAGTGGCAGTGCCAATGTGTTGTACACTTGTCCCGCTAACTATTCAGCTATTGTTCGTTTCTTACATGTGTCTAATGGCACGGCCAGTAGTAAAAAAATCTTTATACAACGGTTTGATTCTTCAGCTTCATCTTACAGTTTTATAGTTAATGGATTAAACATGTCAGCAAATACCACGCATGACGTTGTGTCTGGTTCTTTTTTTACATTACCGGCAGGCGATAAAATTGTTTGTTACATGGAAAGTGGAGCCACTATGGATGTGACAATTTCTGTTGAAGAGTATTACGATCCTGCGAGGATATCTTAATGACGATAAATAAACAAAGTAAATCAATTGTTAATAAGGTTATCAAAGGTTTGAAGAAAGCTTCTAAGTCACACGCAAATCAGGCAAAAAATTTAGCTAAGGCTACTAAAATGCTGGGCGGCGGTACGGCTAAGTCAAGTCCAATGAACGCTGTAAATATGGCAAAAGGTGGGAGTACAGTCAATGCCGCAGGCAATTATACCAAACCCGCATTACGAAAGCGCATATTTAATGCGGTCAAAGCTGGCGGAAAAGGTGGAGCACCCGGCCAATGGAGTGCACGTAAAGCACAACTCACTGCGGCCCGATATAAGAAAGCAGGTGGAGGTTACAGAGACTAATGGCCCTCAAAAAGTCACAGCAGTCTCTCAAGTCGTGGACCAAGCAAAAGTGGCGCACGAAATCAGGCAAGCCTTCGACGCAAGGACCAAAGGCCACTGGGGAGCGTTATCTGCCATCCAAGGCTATCCGTGCGCTTTCGTCCAGCGAATATGCCGCCACTACGAAAGCCAAGCGCAAAGCGAAAGCCGCAGGCAAACAATTCTCTGCACAGCCTAAGAAAGTAGCGCAGAAAACTAAAGCATACAGGAAGGTAAAGTAAGATGGCTAGTAAACGCCAACTGACAGAAAAACAACAGAAGTTTCTAGATGTTCTGTTTGAAGAGGCAGGCGGTAGCTTGGTGGAAGCAAAAAGACTTGCTGGTTACAGTGAAAATCAGTATACTGGCGGCATTGTTCAATCCTTGAAAGATGAGATACTTGAGCGTACAAATCTGTATCTTGCTCAATCTGCCCCACGTGCGGCCATGGCTATGGTAGGCGCACTTCACGATCCCACAGAATTAGGCATCAAAGAAAAAATGGTAGCGGCAAAAGAGGTCATGGACCGTGTCGGTATTATTAAGTCTGAAAAAATTCAGGTTGAGTCCTCTGGCGGTGTCATGATTCTCCCACCGAAACGCCCAGAGGAACATGACGAATAGTAGAACAGCCGGTAAGTGGATACTTCCCCAGCCAGACAATATTATACAGGATGACGACTTTTTAAGTATTCCAAGAATAGCACGTACTATTCCATTTGGTTATAAAGAAGACCCTAACGATAATGATATGTTATTACCCGTACCAAGAGAATTACGGGCGTTAGAAAAAGCAAAAGATTACTTGAAACAGTACAGTTATAGAGAAGTTGCAAACTGGCTAACTAAGCAGACAGATCGTAGCATCTCTCATATGGGTTTAAAGAAGCGTATAGATAGTGAGCAATCCCACAAAAGACGAAGTGCAACTCTCCGCGAATGGGCCAGAAGGTACGAAGCGGCGATCTCCAAAGCGGAAACCCTCGAAAGGTCGAGGCTCGGTGCAAGGAAGTCGAGGATCAACGAAGAAGAAGATCCAGACACAGCCGAACATTGAAGTGAAGGATGATCCTCAAGCTCCAGATGAGTTTGAGCCGATACGGCCTGAAGAAGAACACAACGTAATATTTAAACCAAATGCTGGCCCACAGACTGAGTTCTTGGCGGCAGGAGAACGGGAGGTTCTGTATGGAGGTGCCGCAGGCGGTGGCAAGTCTTATGCAATGTTGGCTGATCCGCTACGATTTATGGGTCATCCCTCTTTCAGTGGATTGCTACTACGACATACGAATGAGGAACTAAGAGAACTCGTTTGGAAATCTCAGGAGATGTATCCGAAGATCTGGCCCGGTATCAAATGGTCAGAGCGTAAGATGCAATGGACTGCCCCTAGTGGAGCTAGGCTGTGGTTCTCATACCTCGACAGGGACGATGATGTATTACGGTATCAAGGACAGGCATTTAGTTGGATAGGATTCGACGAATTAACACAGTGGCACACACCATTCGCTTGGGACTACATGAGGTCTCGTTTGCGTAGTACAGCATCAGACTTACCAGTTTATATGCGAGCTACTACCAACCCCGGCGGAGCGGGACATGCTTGGGTGAAGAAGATGTTTATTGATCCTTCTCCACCGGGTAACTCGTTTAATGCAACAGATATTGAAAGCGGTAAGACATTGGCTTACCCAAAGGGGCATTCTAAAGAAGGCCAAGCATTGTTTAAACGCAAGTTTATACCTGCAATGCTAGTTGATAACCCTCATCTGTATGATCAGGGGGACTATGAAGCAATGCTCTTGTCTTTACCTGAGCATCAACGTAAACAGTTATTAGAGGGTAATTGGGATGTTGCGGAAGGTGCGGCGTTTCCTGAGTTTAACAGGCAAGTACATGTCATTGAGCCATTTGATATACCTAATAATTGGGTTAAATTCCGCGCTTGCGATTACGGTTATGGGTCCTATTCTGCTGTTGTTTGGATTGCCTGTTCTCCTGATGAACAGCTTATTGTTTATCGTGAGTTATACGTTAGTAAGGTCTTGGCGACTGATCTTGCGGATATGGTTCTGGATATGGAATCAACGGACGGAAACATTAAGTACGGAGTTTTGGACAGTTCGTGCTGGCATAAAAGGGGCGATACTGGGCCTTCGCTCGCTGAACAGATGATACAGAAAGGATGCCGATGGAGACCCTCAGATAGATCTGCTGGCTCTCGTGTATCGGGTAAGAACGAACTACACCGTAGACTACAAGTGGACGAGTATTCAGAAGAACCACGATTAATATTCTTTAATACTTGCACGAATTTAATTGCACAATTACCTATTATCCCACTGGACAAAAAGAATCCAGAAGATATTGATACGAAGTCAGAAGATCACCTGTATGACGCATTACGTTATGGTATAATGTCCAGACCTCGTTTTTCAATTTGGGACTTTGATCCCTCTCACGAGCGAACCTCTAGTTTCGTGCCCGCCGACAATAAATTTGGATATTAAATATGGAAGAAGATGATATCTTTGATGCAGACACTGATCTGCAAATTACACTCGACGACACAGAAGAAGCTGAGCCAGAAGCGACTGAGCTACAGGCCATAGTTCGCCATGTCTTAGAAAGATATCGTAAAGCTGAGGATACTCGTCGTCAGGATGAAGATCGTTGGTTGCAAGCATATCGCAACTACCGGGGTATCTATGGACCTAATGTGCAGTTTACCTCCGCAGAGAAGTCCCGTGTCTTTATTAAAGTTACCAAGACCAAGACCTTAGCGGCCTATGGTCAGATTATTGACGTATTGTTTGCCGGACACAAGTTTCCTATCACAGTAGAACCTACTCGACTACCTGATGGCGTTACTGAAGCGGTCAATTTTGATATGCAACCTCAGCCTGAAGGTTCCGCTCCGGTACAAGAAGGGTCTATTTATGGCTTTGAAGGGGACGGTAATGATTTTCCTCCGGGAGCTACAGCGGACATACTTCGTGAGTTACGCCTTGGAGGACTAAGAGATAAGCTGTCAGAAGTCGATAATCTAAAAGAAGGTTACGGCGTTACAGCTACGCAGGTTACATTTGAACCTGCTCTTATTGCCGCCAAAAAGATGGAAAAGAAAATTATGGACCAGTTAGAGGAATCTCATGCTTCCAAACAACTGCGTTCAACATCATTTGAAATGGCCTTATTTGGCACGGGGATTATGAAGGGTCCTTTTGCTGTAGATAAGGAATATCCGAATTGGGACGAGGAAGGGGAATACAACCCTATAATCAAAACGGTTCCCTCTACGTCCCATGTTTCTGTGTGGAACTTTTATCCCGATCCAGATGCGTCAAACATGGACGAGGCCCAGTATGTTATTGAGCGTCATAAAATGTCTCGCACCCAACTGCGTTCTTTGAAAAAGCGCCCCTTCTTCCGTATCAACGTAATTGATGAGGTTATTTCATTAGGCGAAGGATATGTGAAAAAGTATTGGGAAGATGATCTACGCGATTATCAGACAGAATACGATATTGAAAGATTTGAAGTTCTTGAATATTGGGGAACAATTGATCGTGAAGTGTTAGAAATTGGCGGCGTAGAGATACCCAAAGAACTTGATGAATTAGATGAAGTACAAGCTAATATCTGGTACTGTAATGGGCGTATTCTACGTGCTGTATTGAACCCATTTAAGCCTGCCAACATTCCATACTATGCAGTTCCGTATGAGTTAAACCCATACTCATTCTTCGGTGTAGGTATCGCTGAAAACATGGACGATACCCAGACACTGATGAACGGTTTCATGCGTATGGCTGTGGACAACGCAGTCTTGTCAGGGAACTTGCTCATTGAAATTGATGAGACAAACTTAGTTCCCGGTCAAGATCTCTCAGTGTATCCGGGTAAAGTATTCCGCCGTCAAGGTGGAGCGCCGGGACAAGCTATCTTCGGGACTAAGTTTCCGAATGTTTCAGGAGAGAATATGCAACTGTTTGACAAGGCACGTGTACTTGCCGATGAGTCAACAGGCTTCCCCTCATTCGCACACGGGCAAACAGGTGTCTCAGGCGTAGGCCGTACAGCATCTGGGATTTCTATGTTGATGAATGCGGCGGCAGGTGGTATCAAGACAGTGATCAAGAACATTGATGACTATCTTTTAGCCCCGCTAGGCAAGTCTATGTTTTCATTCAATATGCAGTTTGATTTTGATCCTGACATTAAAGGTGATCTAGAGATCAAAGCTCGTGGTACTGAATCACTTATGGCGAACGAAGTACGCTCACAGAGATTGATGCAGTTTTTACAAGTTGCTTCTAACCCATCCCTCGCACCATTTGCTAAGTTCCCATACATCGTGCGGGAGATTGCTAAGTCCATGGATCTTGATCCTGAAAAAGTGACTAACAGCTTTGAAGAGGCCGCACTACAGCAGAAATTGATGCAACAGAATGCGCCCCCAGCACCACCAGCACAGCAAGCAGGTGGACCACCGGGAGTACAAGATCCAACTGGAGCAGGTAACGGGAACATAGGTATTGGACAAGCTCCTGTACCGGGAGAACAAGGATTTACAGGAAATGACCAAGGCGGACAACAGCCAGCACCGGAAGCAGGTGGTGGGCAAGCTGAAATCCCTTTGCAGTAATGCAAAACAGTGGGATGCCTTCTGTGAGTATTTAGACATTATGATATCCGAAAACCATAGAAAACTAGAGCAATCAGACAATATAGTATCCATTCATCAGTCGCAAGGTGCTGTACAAGCTTTGCGTTCACTCAAGTATTTAAGAGACGAGGCTTTATCAGATGTCTGAAGTAGACGTACAAATGAAGGGTGTAATTAAACCTAAGTACGATAAACGTAGAAAGGGTTATAAATACACGCATGACGGCATGGAAATCTTTATTAAAGGTGAGGATGAAGAAGCTGTCTTGAAAAAGATGTCTGATCTAATAGAGTCTGATAAAGAAAATGAGACGCATTCATTTGCCGAAGGCGGCATGGAAGATGGCGGTCTAAAAGACGAAGGCGGTACAGTCGATCCTGTATCAGGTAATGATGTCCCAGTAGGTTCTACCCAGAAAGAAGTGCGCGATGATATCCCAGCACAGCTAAGTGAAGGGGAGTTTGTATTCCCTGCAGATGTGACTCGCTACATTGGTCTTGAGAATCTCATGGAGCTTCGTAATAAAGCCAAGAAGGGCTTAGCACAGATGGATGCCATGGGACAGATGGGCAACTCCGAAGAAGCCACAATGGATGACACAGCGGAGATGGATGTTGACATCGACGCAATGATTGATGAGTTTGATCCTAACAGCCCTGAGACTATGCAGTTCGCGATGGGTGGTGTAGTGAAGGCATACACAGGCGCAGTTATTCCCGGCCAGATGCCCCCTCAACAATTTAGTTATGGCTATCAGCCGCAACCACAACAAGTCGGATACGCTCCCCCACAAGTACCACAAGGCCAGTTCCCAGATTATTCTAAATTTGTCAGCCAGCCAGCAAAACAAGCCGCAGGGCAAGAAAAAGGTATTACAGAACAACGTCAATATATCGGACCCAATGGTGAAATGATTACCATCATGTTTATTGATGGTGTGCCTCAACAAGAAGTACCAAAAGATTATAAAGTGTATAAGCCCGAAGAAGTGAAGCCTGAAATTGCCGCACCTGTTGTGCAACAGCAAGATGATGGAGGAGATGGGCCAGAAGACACAAAATCAACTGAGCCTACATTCGGTTTTGGATCGTATCGTAGTATGGAAGATATGTCTAATATTTTTTCCACTATTAATACTGATTTAGCAAACTTAAAAGCAACACAAAAAAACAGAACGCAAAGCCCATTTTTGGCAGTTGAAATTTTTAACAAGGTTGTTAACGGCGTAAAAGAAGGATACTACACGAATAAGGCGGTAGATCAGGTCCGCAGTGGAGAAAATTTAAGCACTAAACCAGAAGGCGAGTATGCCGATTGGCGACAGGACATGAGTACGTTTATGGCGGCGGCAACCCTAGAAACTGAGAATGAAGCAAAGGATGTTTCTAGCAAAAATAGGGATATTCGAGGATCTTCATTTGCAAGCAGGAAAGAAGCAAACGCTGTTGCAAATAACGGCTGGGGATCAGATGCGCACTTTGACGCTATTGATGATCAATATCAAGATTTACAAACTGCGGATAACAGAGATGGATCGGGATTTACTTCCGGTTCTGATGCCGCCAATGTTGATTCAGGAAGGGGCGGTATGGGTCCATCTGGCTCTGGCCCATCTAGGGACGATGACAACGATCCTTATGGTGGCCAAGAGGGCACCCAAGATGATAAAGGCAATTTTGGCTTTTCTAAAGGCGGAGCAGTACAACAAACTAAACGTGCATTGAAATCATCACGCAAAAAGTGATTTTATTTAACTGGCTACCTAACGCCCTAAAAAGCTACCGTTAGCCCCAGACATAAAGGAAAAAACATGTCAACAACTACAACTGAAATGGTTACTAAAGTCGAACAAGTAAAAGTCGCATCTGGCTTTGCTAAGCGTAATGCTAATAAAAAACGCATTGAAGAAGAAGAGGCTGAACTAGAAGCACTAATAAAAGGCAATCAAGAGGAGCAAGAGACAACTGAAGAATCGGTTGACGATGGTCCAGAACCTGAAGGCGCAGAGGAAAAGACCTTTAAGAAAAGGTACGGCGATTTGCGCAGACATTCGCAGAAAAAAGAGAATGAATTACAGGAGCAGATCAACGAGCTTCGCACACAACTAGAAGCGTCTACGAAAAAAGAGATTCAGTATCCTAAGTCGGAATCTGAGCTAGAATCGTGGATGGAGCAATATCCTGATGTTGCACAGATTGTAGAAACAATTGCTATGAAGAAAGCTCACGAGCAAGCCTCTGAGTTTGAAAGCAAGTTTAAACAAATTGATGAAATGAAGCAGGAAGCACAGAAAGAGAAAGCGGAAGCTGAACTCATGCGGTTGCACCCTGACTTTGAACAAATTCGTGATACAGACGATTTCCACAATTGGGTTGAAGATCAACCTAAGTGGGTACAAGACGCACTCTATGATAACGATAGTGATGCTAAATCAGCCGCTCGTGCAATTGACCTGTATAAAGCAGACATGGGCATCACAGCAAAAGCTAAGTCATCTAGTAACAAGGATGCGGCTAAGGCGATTGGTACACGTTCTGAGCGTTCAGCCCCTGAAAGTGACGAAACTAAATCCTTTATCAAAGAGTCGGACGTTAATCGTATGACTGCTGAGCAGTATGAATCTAAGCAAGAAGAAATTGCTGAAGCTATTCGTACAGGTAAATTTATCTACGATTTATCGGGTTCAGCACGATAAAGTGTTGACAAATAAAATTTTCTGGATATAACTATGTCCACTAAACATTAACATGCGGCCTCCGCAAGGACACCCGCTGTAATACAGGAGTATGGAAACGTGTTGTTATAAGTTCATGCCAGTTCTTATAATAACACAGATCCTTATTTCACCTTCACAGAACACCCAAACTACGCAGGCCGTATGTTCACTTTGGCCGGTGACTATACCACCCTGATGCTAGATGGCCTCTTGCGAAGTTACACATAACCTTAACCCTAAGCAACCAAGGAGATGTCATCATGGCATTTACAAGTGCGTCGGGCTACGGTAACCTACCTAATGGTAACTTTAGCCCCGTAATCTATTCAAAGCAGGTACAGCTTGCTTTCCGTAAGTCTTCTACTGTAGAAGATATCACTAATAACGATTACTTTGGCGAAATCGCCCAAGTTGGTGACTCTGTAAAGATCATCAAAGAGCCTGAAATTTCAGTACAGTCTTACACTCGTGGTGCTCAAATCACAGCGCAAGATCTTGACGATGAAGATTTCTCGCTTGTAATCGACAAGTCTAACTACTTTGCATTTAAGATCGACGACATTGAAGAAGCGCACTCACACGTAAACTTCATGCAAATGGCTACAGATCGTGCGGCTTATCGTTTACGTGATCAGTATGATCAAGAAGTCATGGGATACATGGCTGGTTACAAGCAGGCATCATTGCACACTGCGGCTGGCGTTGTTAACGATCAAGTCAATGGTACTGTTGCTGTTTCTACAGCGGGTACTGACGAGTTATTGGCGACAATGAAAATTGACGCTACTGACTTCGGCTTAAACGATGGCGGTGCGGCTAATGCTGGCGAAGCTATTGTTGTTATTCCTCGTTTACCGGGGGCTACTGCAATTGCAACTACCCATGCTTCACCTCTTCAGGTGATTTCTCGCATGTCTCGTCTTTTAGATCAGCAGTTTGTTGATACTCAAGGACGCTGGCTAGTCATTGACCCGGTCTTTGCTGAGACTATGAAAGACGAAGATTCTCGTCTATTCAATTCAGACTTCGGTGGTTCTGGTCTTCAGAATGGTCTTATTATTAACAATTTGCACGGTTTCCGTGTTTATGTTTCTAATAACTGCCCTGCTGTTGGTACTGGTCCTGCTGTAAGCAGTGCAACGCTACAAGCAACTAACTTTGGCGTAATTTTTGCTGGACATGATTCAGCCGTAGCTACTGCTCAGCAGATCAATAAGACTGAGACTTACCGTGATCCTGACAGCTTTGCTGACATTGTTCGTGGTATGCATCTGTATGGTCGCAAGATCCTTCGTCCAGAAGCTATCGTCACTGCACGTTACAACACTGGCTATTAATAGGGAGAATCTAAGATGGCTACAATTACAAGTTTGCTGAAACCAGCACATGGCACTTCTTCTCCGAAGAGACAGCCTTATTTTGTTGAGATGACTGTTGATCTAACAGCGCAAGCAATCTCTTCAACCGGAGGTGACATTGTTCAATGTCTTACTGTCCCAGCTAATACGAAGATCCTTGATGCGGGTTTTCAGGTTGTTGAAAGTGCGACTATGAACACGGGCACTAACGCTACCGCTATCCTTGGTACAGGAGCAGACGACAATGAGTATGTTGCCGCTTTTGATATTGATGGCGCGGCAGATTTAGCATACGCTCCAAGTGCGACTCCGGCGGCAGAAGTTGTTCTCGCTACTGCCGATACGTTAGACCTAACCTTTGCAGGCGATGGCGCAACGTATAGCGCAGGTAAGATACGTGTGTTTGCTACTCTAATGGATGTTAGTGATCAAGGCGTAGATGTTACGGCAGATGAAGTTGACCGTGATCAACTTGCCTAATAACTAAAACTTGAGTACGGGGGATTTCTAGAGTCCCCCTGACTCTTTACATAGGTTAATATCTCTAATGGCGTATACGTATTTAGATGTTACAAATGAAGTTCTTGCTAGGTTTAACGAAGTAACTTTAACTTCTGCTAACTTTGCATCCTCTCGTGGGTTTCAAACACAATGCAAAAATGCAGTAAACTCTGCTATTAGAAATATTAATCAACGGGAGTATGCTTGGCCTTTTAATCACGCAGAGGCTGAGATTACCCTTGTCGCTAATCAAACGAGGTATGCATTACCCACTAGCACTAAGCTAGTAGATTATAATACCTTTAGATTAGTACCTGATGCATCTAAAGGTGCAATAGGAAGAAAGTTAACTTTTATAGATTACAAAGAATACATTTCCAAATTTAGTGATCAAGAGGATACTTCTAATGTAGGTGGTGCACCTACTCATGTATTCCGTGATCCCTCTAATAAGTATGGGTTATATCCATATCCAGATAATACATATAAAATAAAATTTGATTATTATACATTTCCTGCTGATTTATCGGCGCACGGAGATGTGCCATCAATACCTGAAAGGTTTAGGCATGTTATAGCGGATGGTGCTGTTATGTACGGTTATCAATTCCGTGGGGAAACACAACAGTATCAATTAAGCCTAGATCGTTTTGAAGAAGGCATTAAAAATATGTTAGGTGTGTTGGGCAATCGACATGATTATGTTCGCTCTACGTACATTCCAAGAACTAACAGATTTTCTTTTGTAAATTCTACGGTGGCCTAATATGGCAGATCAATCTGGCGTACAACCGTTACAATTTTCTTGTGAAGGCGGATTAGTTCTTAATCAATCCGCTTTTACACTACAGCCGGGAATGGCACTTGAATTAGTAAACTTTGAATCTGATATAAATGGAGGATATCGGAGGATAAACGGATTTGCTAAATGGAATACTACCCTAGTTCCTCAAACCAATTCTTCGTCTGAGCCAGTGCTGATGGCGGCTAGTTATGGATTAACTGAAGTCATTGCCGCTAGAGGAGAAAGGGTATATCGGTCTACTAATAAAACAGACAAACTTAATGGCGCAATTAATAATTCTGTGACTACAATAACTGTTGATGCAACTAGTGGATTCACAACCACTGGTACATTATTAATAGGTACGGAGCAGATTACTTACACAGGAGTTACCACAACAACATTTACAGGCTGTAGCAGAGGAGCAAATAATACCACTGCCGCCTCGCATTCTGATGATGCTGTTGTATCACAGACTTGGACTTCTATTGACACAGGCAGAACTAACGCAACTAAGTTTTCATTCAAAAGATATAATTTTACAGGCACGGATAAACTTTTATGGACAGACGGAGCAAACAGAGCAAGTTTTTATGATGGCTCTTCCGTAACTGACATTACACATTCTAGTGCTCCATCTGCCCCTTCAATTGCTGAAGTGTTTCAGAACCATGTGTTTTTATCTGGTGATTCTAGCAACCCCAACGAAGTATTTTTTAGTGCCCCTTATTTAGAAACAGATTTTTCTGCCGCTTCTGGTGCTGGAAGCATTGCTATTGACGATACAGTTGTAGCACTTAAAGTATTCCGGGATCAATTGTATATCTTTGGAAGAGAAAAAATATTTAAGTTGCTTGGTAATACAGTTGCTGATTTTCAACTACAGCCAGTTACCCGTGACTTAGGGTGCTCTTCTAAGCACAGTGTTCAGGAATTAGGTGGAGACATTATCTTCTTGGCTCCTGATGGATTACGTACTATTGCTGGTACAGATAAGATTGGTGACGTTGAGTTAGGCACGATATCTAAGCCAGTGCAAATAAAATTTGATGGGCTTACTTCTTTTGATCAAATTGAATCAGTAGTGGTGCCAACAAAAACTCAGTACAGAATATTTTTTGTAAACGAAACAGATTCTGTAGCAAATACTACAGGTATAATTGCAAGCTTAACACAAAATGGTTTTGTATTTTCTGAGCTAAAGGGCATTAAGCCTGCTTGCACAGATTATGATAATGAAAGGCAACCACAAACAGTATTGCACGGTAGTTTTGATGGGTATGTGTACTTACAAGAGAGTGGCAATACCTTTGACGGCGTTGCTATAAATGGCAGATATCGTTCTCCCGATTTAACAATGGGAGATGCGGGTATCCGTAAGGACATGCAACGTATCATTATAAACTATGCACCAGAAGCGGCGATCAACGCCAGTTTATTTTTAAGATATGATTATGAATCTTCTGATTCAACTAACCCCGCTCAATATATTTTAAACGCTTCCGATGTTCTCGCCTTGTACGGTGTGAACACGTATGGAGGTACAGGAACATACGGCGGACAAAGAACGCCATTATTAAGACAGCCTGTAGAAGGTTCAGGGTTTGCTGTTGCGTTGCGTATAAATGATACAGCCGCATCAGCACCGTATTCACTAAAAGGATTTCAGTTGGAATTCGGAGTAGGAGCAAGGCGATAACATGGCCGGTTATACTAGACAAAGTACATACACTGACGGTGATGTAATTAATGCGGCAGATTCTAATAATGAATTTGATCAGATACTCAATGTATTTAGTAACACTGGTGGGCATAAACATGACGGCACTGCGGCAGAAGGACCAGTAATTGGTCTTATCGGTGATCCGGGCGTAGTAACACCTCTGAATAAAGTTGTTGTTAGCGATAGCAACAATCGTATCGGAGTCTTTGTGGACGTAGGTTCTTCTTCTGTAGAACAGGTGCGTTTCCAAGATGGTGCGATTGTTCCTGTAACGGACAATGACGTAGACTTGGGGGCAACTGGTGCAGAATTTAAAGACTTGCACATTGACGGTACGGCAAACATTGATAGTCTGGTTGCTGACACTGTTGACGTTAATGGCGGTACTATTGACGGAGCGGTTATCGGGGGTTCTTCAGCGGCGGCAGTCACTACCACCAGCCTCACTGTTACATCCGGTACAGCAGTCACATCTATTGATACCGACCTCTCATCTGTATCCGGTTCAGACGATACCCTTGCGTCAGCAAAAGCAATTAAAACTTATGTCGATGCGCAAGTTACAGCACAAGATCTTGACTTTCAAGGAGACAGTGGAGGGGCACTTAGCATTGACCTTGACTCAGAATCCCTTACTATTGCAGGTGGAACTGGGATTGATACCAGTGGCTCAGGTAATACGCTTAGTGTTGCAGTAGACTCCACCGTTGCAACTTTAACTGGATCTCAAACATTAACCAATAAAACATTAACTGCTCCTATATTGTCTGGCTCTTCTTCTGCGGCAGGTTCTATACTATTTAAAGAAGATACTGATAATGGCACTAATAGTGCTACACTTATCGGCCCCGCATCTACAGGGGATGTTACAATTACTTTGCCCGCCGCTACAGACACTCTTGTAGGTAAGGCAACCACTGATACTCTAACTAATAAAACTCTTACTGCTCCTATTCTTTCTGGATCAGCATCTGCGGCAGGTTCAATACTATTTAAAGAAGATACAGATAATGGCACAAATGCAGTTACGTTAATAGGACCAGCTTCTACAGCAGATGTTACTGTTACTCTACCTGCGGCAACAGATACACTAGTAGGGAAAACGACTACTGATACCCTAACTAATAAAACAATAGATGTAGATAATAATACTGTATCTAATATTGAAGTTGATAACTTAAAGTCTGGTGTTTTAGATACGGATTTGTCTTCTGTTTCTGGTTCAGATGATACATTAGCCTCTGCTAAAGCAGTCAAAGCATATGTCGATGCTCAATTAACAGCGTCAGATTTAGATTTTCAAGGAGATTCAGGTGGAGCACTTTCTATCGACTTGGACTCTGAAACTCTTGATATCGCTGGTGGTACTGGTATTGATACTTCTGGATCAGGGAATACTCTGACGGTTGCTATTGACTCAACAGTAACAACACTTACAGGATCGCAGACTTTAACTAATAAAACATTAACTGCGCCTACACTATCCGGTTCATCTTCAGCGGCTGGATCAATTCTGTTTAAAGAAGATACAGATAATGGTACAAATGCTGTTACATTAATCGGCCCAGCGGCAACTGCGGATGTTACAGTAACCCTACCTTCTTCAGCGGGTACGGTAGCCTTAACATCTGATGTACCTTCTGCGGGTATATCCAGTGGCAATGTTGCAACCTTTACGTCTGGTGCGGAAGATAACGATTTCTTGCGAATAGACGGCACAGCAATAGAAGGACGTTCTGCTTCAGAAGTGCTGTCAGACATTGGCGGTCAGGCCGCACTAACATTTGGTATTTCAAATACTAACATTCCTATTTTTACAAGCGGTGTAGCCGACGATGATTTCCTAAGAATTGCAGGAACATCTGTAGAAGGTAGATCTGCGGCAGAAGTATTGTCAGATATAGGTGGGCAAGCTAGTTTAACTTTTGGCATATCCAATACGAATGCAGTAAAAATAGATAGCAGTTCTGTTGCAGATGATGAGTTTGCGAGATTTACAGCAAACGGTTTAGAAAGCAGAAGTGCCGCAGAAGTATTGTCAGACATTGGTGCATCAGCAGTAGCTGGTAGCTCAAGTATTGTCACAACAGGTGCTTTAGATGCTGGTTCTATTACAAGCGGCTTTGGTACTATTAACAACGGTGCTAGTTCGATTACTACCACGGGTGTTATCACTGGTGGCACTGTGGAAGCTACCGCAGATACCTCCGCTGGAGACAATGCGGCAATTGGCTTCACTGCCGCAGAAGGTTTGATCTTAACGGGGCAGGGTTCGACCAACGACGTAACCATCAAAAACGATGCTGACGCAGATGTTATTGAGATCCCAACAGGAACTACTAACGTCACAATAGCTGGTGGATTAACTGTTGGTTCTGTGGCTACAGCCAAAACTGATACAGATACATCCAATACAGGTAATGTCACATTAGACTTTTCAGCTAACCAGAACTTTGTATTGACATTGACAGGTAACACAACTTTAGTCAATCCCTCCACAGAAACGGTTGGTCAGAGCGGATTCATTGTCTGCATACAAGACGGCACGGGTGGCAGAACACTCAGTTTAGGCACTGACTATGAAACAGCGGGTGGTGCAGGGATTACTTTGTCCAGTGCCGCAAGTACGACAGATATTATTCCGTATGTCGTAGCGGCCTCTAACCGCATCCTTCTGGGTGCGCCGCAGTTGGCGTTTAGCTGATGAGTGGTCCATTCGGTTCATCACAATGGATGTACGCATCGGGCGGTTTCTATGGCTTTGATATCGAAAACTCCTTGCGTTTTGATGGAAGCTCATACCTTACAAGGACTTTGGGTAGCGCAGGAAACCGTAAAACTTACACGTTGAGCGTATGGGTTAAGCGATGGAAGTTTGAATCGGGATTTTTATATGGCTCTGGTCATAGTGATTTGAATAATTT
>Ga0208767_1001345_pt1 | contig 19638 bp, 29 predicted proteins | sample VirMetDEL_Mar_21_FD_184514 | JGI IMG/M metagenome (GOLD analysis project Ga0208767, IMG submission 184514) | Aqueous microbial communities from the Delaware River and Bay under freshwater to marine salinity gradient to study organic matter... | ecosystem: Environmental > Aquatic > Marine >... | reverse complement strand
GAATTATATTTTGTGATAATAAATAAGCTGAAATAGCACCATCTTGTGATACTGTATTAGCATAAACTTCACTATAGTTATGTTTACCTTTGTGTGATAAATTTTTAGTTAAAGCAATATACTGTAATTTTTCATCTAATTTTTGAAGTATTTCAACATCAACAAAGTTATACTGAATAAATTTAAGTATGTCAGTTTCAAATAATTGATCAAGATTACCTTCATATTCAACTTTACCTATACCAGCATATTTCTCTCCAATAGCATTTAATTTCCAGCTTGGTTCATCTTTCCAACTATATTTTTTATGTAAACGCATATAATCTAAAGATTCAACTCCTACAATTTCTACAAATTGATTACGTTTATACCAATATTGATTACCTTTTTTACAATTTACTTTACCAATTGGAGATAAATGTCTAGCAAAATCTTCACCTATTGTATTACACATTCTATAATACAAATAAGGAATATCAAAGAAATCACTATTATAACCAATTAAAATATCTGGGTCTATATCTCTAATAAATTCAATAAATTTACCTAATAACTCATTTTCAGTTCTACAAGGTATAATTTCTTTATTTTTAGCTTTAGTATGTTTTAATTGATTCTTTTTATCAAGAATTAAAATATGCCAAGTATCAGGGGTTTTATCCCACCAAGCAATAGAAGTAATAGGCATAGGAGCACTTTCAATATAATCTTCAGTTAATGCCCCTCCAATTTCACACTCAATATCAAAAAATACTTCTCTATGTCCTGTAGAAGGTTCATCATTAACACCATACTTTTCAATTAAGAATTTCTGATATGGTTTCATATCATGAAAATGTATATTTGAAGTATTTTTATCCCAAGTATAAGTTTTAGATAATTTTTCACCATTAATTCCAGTGAATTTACCATTTGGGTCTTCAACATAAGCTGGGTTCCACCATTCTAATTCATCATAACCTGCTTCGTCCCAAAGATGTATTTTGAATTTATTTTTTCCTAAACTTGTAGCATAACATTTTTTATAACTCATCTGGTCGTATTGTTGATAATATTTCCATTAAATCTTCAACTTCAAACTTACATAGTTGTCCTTCACATAAATCTTGACAACATTTATCAGTATTTAAATAAATGAATTCTAATTTTTCATCTATCTGTTTCCACTGTTCTTTAGATAATTGTTTCACTCTTATGGAATTTTTGTAATTCATTATTAGAGAAAAACTTAGTTAAATCAGGTCTAAAGTAATTAATACTTTTCATTACTTTTCTATCTCTGGTACGGTAGACAATATACCGTCCTTCCTCGATTTTCTCAAAATGACAGGCCTCACCTTGTTCCTTACTTCTCTGGCTGACACTCTGTATGGCTTCTTCTTCAGTTTTACAAGCTTTCGACATATTGCTTGCTTGTACCTCTTGATATGCAGGCCATATCTTATCTTTAAGGCCGTGTAACATAACACCGTTCCCAAGGGAAACATAAGCAATGTCGCACAAAGCGTCCAAAACTTCCACAATGTCTCCGTTTTCGCAAGCTTCTCTATATTCTTCGAGCTCTTCAAGTACGAAATCATATACGAATTGCCATTCTTTTTTCTCTGGAATAGTTGGTTCATAGTTATTTGGTTTATTAAATGTTGCGTTGAATGTTTCCACTTCATTTACAAAAGGTACACTATTAGGTGCATCTTTATACTCATTTAAAGCATCAAAAATTGTTAATTGTTTACTCATTATCTTTTTGTTTATTTACGAATTCCATAAATGATCCATCTTTATCATTACTTAATCCACCTATAGTATATATTTTATTATCTTCTTCATTTGTCCATACTTTAGAATTATCTTCTCTTTCTGCGAATTCTAAAAATTCATCTGATTGTAAATAATCTTGAATTGGGGCTGCATCTGATCTTTCCCAAGGGTAAACTATCCATTCATCACCAACTTCTTTAGCATAAAAATTAGGTGTAAATTTAGATGTTGGTTTGTGATGTAAAACTGCCCAATAAGCACCTGGTGCTTTACTTAATGTTTCCCCTGTATCATTAATGTCATCTACTACTAAAGTATTTTTACCTGGGTGTAATACAAAAGGTAAATCTAATTGGTGGGATATTAATACTGCTGGGATTAATCCACCTCTAGGTAATCCCATTACTGAATCAATATTTGGATATTCCGTTATAATCTTTTCACATAATACCTTTACTGATGTATTTATGTCATCCCAACTTAAAAATAACTTATTTTCTTCTTCGTTTAATAGTGCCATCTAATTATATATTATGTCCTCCATTATTAATTTTTAAACTATCAAAGAATTCCTTTCTTGCTAAATTATCATTATCTCTAAATACTCCAGTTGCTTTTGTAGTAACCATAGCAGCACCTTGATGTTTAACACCTCTACAACTTACACAATTATGTGTTCCTACTACTGTAACAATTACACCTTTATTATTCTCACAAATTTTATTTACAGCATTATGAATTGCTGATGTTAATTGTTCTTGAATTGCTCCTCTCCTTCCAAACAACTCTACTATTCTATTTAGTTTAGATAATCCAATTACTCTACCATTATCTCCAACTACATAACCAATATGAACAACACCTCCAATTGTTTGGTGGTGATGAGAACACATTGAAGTTAATGGAATATTTCTTTCAATTACAATTCCATCATAACCATCAGATGGGAATGAAGTAATAGGAGACATTTCAGTATATCTACCTGCCCATAAATCATTTACGTAAGCTTTAGCTACACGTCTTGGTGTATCAGCTGAATTAGGATCATTCTGCCAATCACATTTTAATGCTTCTAAAAATCGAGCATAGGCTTTAGTAGCCTTATTTATCATTTTTTCTTTTTCTTTATCGCTTAGAGGAAAACCGGGTGCAACTCCATTTGCGAATCCCTCTTGTACTACCTCTAAATCTTTGTGGTTTTTTCTACGATTGTTCATTTATATAACTTTCTAATTTATCTATTAATACTAGTACTTCATCTGGTTCCATTGTAATGGCACAACAAACGTGTACATTTTCCTTTATATCTTCTAATATACGAAGGGCTTCTTGCTTATCCACTATACTTCTCGTTTATCTTCAAAAGCAATAATATGTGGTCTCCAAGTCATTCTATAACCATTATCTCTTACCCAATCAAATAATACAGGATAAGATTTAAATAACGCTTCTCTAGAATCACCTGCTGGCATAAACCATACTTTTTCAGGTTTAACTTCTAATTGAGCTAGACAATCCATAATTTCAGCTAATGCTTTTTGATCTTTACCATCCCATACTGGTTTAATATGAAAGTCAGAATGGTAAGCTATTGATTGTTTAATTGCATCATAATTAAGTCTTAACTTATTATGTTGTTTTACCATTTTTTCATCTGTAACTTTTCCTTGAGGAGTAAGAGTACCAACAACGGGGACGCTATTACTAAACTTAGGAGAAATTGACAGAAGATTAATAGGATAATCAGTAGGAAGGAAATGTGATCCTTCAGTTTCAATAGTAATGAATATATCGTTTTCATGTGCGAAGTGAGTTAATTCATTTACTAAAGCAGCATGCATAGTAGGTGAACCTCCAGTCAACATCATTTCCTTTATATGAGGGTTTTTCTCATACATGGCAATAATATCTTTAAAGTTAAAATGACCTTTTTCTGGATGGATACTTGTATACCAACTGTCACACCATCCACCTTCGCCAAAATAGCATCTGTGGGTGCATCCTGTTGTTCTAATAACTACTGTTGGGTATCCTGCTCTTGAGCCTTCTGATTGTACTGCAGTGTAAATTTCTACAATGGGGAGGTTTTTATCGTAATCCTCGATACGTTTCAATTGTTTGTGCATATTGTTAATTTTTTAAAGTGGTTTTTCATTCACTGTTGTAACTTATTCTACGTAACAAGCTGCGTTTTTACCATGTTCCATGAACTTAACTTTGGTAACTCTAACTCTACCTTCAGTTTCAGTATCAACGAATTTGTTAAGCTTGTTATAAATATATTCAGCAAACTTCTCTGCGCCAGTAGCTGGAATTACTCTTACTTGAGCTACACCCGCTTTATCCATTTGTTGAAATGCTAATAATTCTGGATCATCTTCTGCCACTACTAAAGTGTGATCAAACATATAATCCATCCATTCTTTAGGTGATTTACCATCGATTTTAGTTTTTGCTCTTTTCATACCACCAAAATCCCACACCCAATTTCTTTCATCTAATTCTCCTTCAAAGTATACTTTAAAAGATATTCCATAACCGTGTACAAATCTACAGTGTGTTGTCGTTGCTTTCCACTGACGGAACACTGTACTAAATCCGTCAAATACTTTACTTGATTGAAATTTACCCATTATACCAATTTAATATATCTTGTTCTGATTGATTACCTACTGTTCTCTTTATTTCATTATTTTGTTCATCTACTTTAATTAGAGTAGGAACACTTCTAACAGAATAATGAGTTGCCTTACTTGTGTCATTATCAATATTCACTTTATGAATAGGAATTGAATGACTTAATTTTTCCATTACTGGGCCTAATGCTTTACAAGGACCACACCACGGAGCTGTAAAATAAATAATTTTTGCCATTTGATTTTTATTGTTTAACGTTAATATACGAAATGGAATTAGCTAATCCAACTAAATCCATTTATTCTTTTTAAAATAATACCACATTCCTACTATTGTACCTACAGTTAAAACTGCAAATATCCAAAATCCATGATCATCTGATATTAAAGGAACATCATCAAAATTCATTCCCCAAAGTCCAGTATAAAAAGATAGTGGTAAGAATATTGTAGACCATATTGTTAATAAATTTAATCTACGATTCATTAGATCATTATGTCTTTTTTCAATAATGTCTTCTAGCACTTCAAATATTTGAATTAAATCTAAATGTTCTCCTCTTAATAATTCTCTTTTTAAATTATAGAAATCATCAGTATCATAATCTTTATTTTCAAAAATTACAACTTCGTAATATTCTAATGCTCTTTTTAATTGTTTTTTTGTTGCCATAAGTCTAATGTCCAAAGTAATGATTCAATAAAATATAAAACTCCAACTAACATCATTCCATAATGTGTCCATTCACCTCCATGACCATAAGTAAAATCTTGGTAAATAGAAGGAATAGCAGAGCCCATAATTGCTATACTAAATATTAACTTTGTGTATTTATTTTCTAAAAATTTTCTCATAATAATATTTAAATAGGTAGTAGCGGAGAGACCTGAAAGGGAAGTCATAGGACTATTTTTATTCTCTCATTCGTCTTTTTACAGACTTTCAGGAACTACTACTTTGCTGACCCAGACAGGACTCGAACCTGTGACCTCTTTGACCTCTTTGCTTTTCACGATCGATTGTATTACAAGTTTCCCTTCACGTTAAAGTTCAACTTCGCGCCGAGTTAAGCCAAAGCGAGCTACCTACTGCTCTACTGGGCATATTTTTTACGTTGGCTCGCTAGGGATCGAACCTAGACTCTTCTGGACCAAAACCAGACGTGTTGCCAGTTACACCACGAGCCATTTTAAGTGGAGGATATCGGAGTCGAACCGATGACCTCTTGAATGCAAATCAAGTGCTCTAGCCAGCTGAGCTAATCCCCCTCCCGTATTATGCTGAGTATTCAGCTAATACTTGTTTTACGTGAGCTTCAGCTACTTCGTAAGGAACCACTCCACTTTCATCCTCATAAGTGACAGGATCTTTTCTACCCAAAGCAATAAATGCCTCAATCCTCTCAACACTAGAAGCAGACTTATAATCAGAATTTCCACTAGGATAGGGTTTGTATGATGTATTCGTTCTTTTATAGACTTCATTAAAGTCAATACCCAACGTTTCAACCAATTTTTCTCCATCTTGTAAAATTCCTAATTTATCTGTATCTAAATAAGGTGTAAAGTAACCTACTCTATCGGCTTCCCAATTACCGATTCTAAAAGCTGCATCATCTGCATCTCTAAATTCTTGTCTACAGTCAGGGTAAACTGCATGATCACCAGCATGAATACCTAAAGCGATATCTGTTGGTTCTTGTGTTCTATTAGCAATAGATAAAGCTACTGCTTGAGTAATAGAAGCAAACATTTTATTCCTATTAGGAACAACTGTTTCTTTCATATTATCCTGCTCATAATGTCCTTCTGGTACATCATCTCCTCCTTGAACTAAAGCTGAGTCTAGTAAATCTACTAAACCATCTAGTTTAATTTGTCTATAATTTACTTTATGACCTTTACTAGCAAGGTAATCAATTAAAGATTGAGCTTTTTGAAGCTCTACTCTATGCTTTTGACCGTAATCAAAAGAGATACCTGTTACAGTATCATATTCGCTGATAGCTCTTAACAATAGGGTGCTGCTATCCATTCCACCACTTAACGAAACTACACAATGTTTTGCCATTTTAATTAAAATTTAAATTTTTGCCAGGTATTATTAAGCGTATAGGCAAACGCTTTTTTAAATTTATTATATCTACATTTTATATAGGATATAGTATACGAATAGATTGCTGCTAATCCAAATCCTCCTGTAAGAAGGGTCCAAATATTTGGATGCCAATGTTCTCCACAAAATCCTAATGCATGTTTTATTACTTCTACCATATTAATCTTCTTCTTTAAATTCTACGTCACCGTAATCATCAATCGGTTTATCTCTTACCAGGTCCCAATCTGCATCATCTATAATTTCTTGTTGAAGGTCTTCATCACCTGTTTTCCATTTTGCTAATTCTTCTTCTGTTAAGATATATTCTTCCCATCTGAAATTGCAATAATTTACTGTTCTTGTTAATTTAGCCATAATTTTCTATTTTTGGTATTCCATTAATTTCTCTAAATAATGTTGTATTATGAATAACATCCTCATAAGTAATTTCTTTAAAATCAATATCAAAATGATCATTCATATTTGCTTTGGGTTTTGATGATAAACCATCTTCCCAATATAAAGTTCCTTCTAAAGCAGCCATTACTGGGTTTGAAGTATCAATTGATTCTATTTCCTTGTATCCTCTATACCATCCAAATTCTTGTGGTACACAACAACCAAGTAAATGTATTCTGTCATACTTATCAATTAATCCTCCAGAATATAAACTACTTACAAAATTTATTCTACCTAATGCTTTACCTAAATCCTTATTTGGGTGAGGATGTAAATCATTATACCAATCAGCACCATAAGATATTGCTAATTTTTTATAACCTAATTCTTTTAAAGCTCTATAACACTGAAATGCTTTGCCTTTATCTTCTCCTTGTACCACAGCTACTGGTGTAGTATTTTCTGGGTAACTATGTTGTATCCAATATTTTGCTTGAGCATGTGTTTGAGCATAATTCATCCAAACATCAGGTACTATAAATTCATCTGGTTCTAATTCTTTGATCCAATGATGTAATCTATCCCACTTATATGCTTCTCCTAATTCATGTAACGAATTATCCATAATGATATATCGTCCTGATTTTTTAGCATCATAAAAATATTGTTTATATTCTTCATCCTGATCTAATAAATGAGGCAGACAGTAGTCATAGTCATTAAATTCAGGGGATGCTGTTAATAAACAGCGAGGTACTTCGTGACTTACTTTCATATAACTAATTTAATAATTTTAATTCGATTCTCCAAACAATCTTTAAATTGTTCTAAATCTTCTCGATGAGTTCCAATGTTGTCTAGGTGAATTACCCAAAAACTTCTTTTTCGAAACCCTATCGTTAAACTCACCCCTAATCTGATTAAGTTGAGTATTTCCGTTTTGTTGGTCTTGGTTATTAATCATTTTTTTGCTGGTCGCCCTCTGCGACTTTTTATATAAATTTTACTATACTTCTCTTCGATTTGATAATACAAATCTAATATTGTACCTATACATATATCAATCTCCTGATATATTTCATCTTTCGTGATACGAAAGTTTTTCTTGAATTCACTTATAAGATCATTAATCTTTCCATTCTCATCCTTTTCATGATCTTCCCATAGCCTCTTTCTTCTTGCACTTAGTAATTTAGATTTTTCTAAATACATTTGCAAATCAGGTGCACATTCTTCATAGATATCATTTAACATATGCTCACATAACTGAGCTTGTAATGAATAAGGACCACATTCAAAGTCACCATTCATTATTTTATCCCTTAAATCAGCTTTATTTGGTAATGGTTTGTTTTTTGCTTCATACCATCTCCACCATCTAAACTGATTATAATTCAACTTTTGGAATTCAGTTAAACGCTTTTCAATAAATTTTCTACTATGAGCTACTTTAAACATATTATCCACAAGGGCAAAAAACCCATAAACTAAAATATAACATATAAAATACTAAAGCGATAAACAGAAATCCAGTAATTGCGTCGATTTCTTGTTTGAATTTTTTTCTAAATTTTTTAAACATAACTTTTATTTTTATTTACCAACCTTAATACTACTATTTGAAAATTCCTTCATTGTATACATGCTGGAATATAGTGTAGTTAATTTATAAGGTTTATTTTTAACTTGAATATCTATTAAATTAGAAATAATAGATTTGGTTGTAGCTCCTCTAGTATTAATAAATTTTCTAAGATAATTTTCAATTTTGTAAGCAAATGGTTTACTAACTAATCCATTAGGATTTTTTCTTACTTGTGTATCTACTTCATCTAGAATAAATGAAATATCGGTTTTTTTAGGCATAACTTTTATTTTTATTTACCCTGTAAATATACGAAAGGGGACTTGGTAATCCAAGCCCCCTCGCATATTTCTTAACTATATCTTAATCTATTTTTAGAATTTAAGACCAAATCCTAATGTTAGATTTGTTGTTTTTGCATTAACATCGTATACTACTTTAGGATCGATAAATACATTTTTGTGAAATGTAAACATTTTTCCAACACCTATTTTTAATAGGTCAGTATCGAAATCTTCTACTGAAGCATATCCAAAGAATCTCTTTTCTCCAAAGAAATATCTTGCGTGAACGTCTACTCCTAAGTCATCAGATGAATCAGCTTGAGATACATTCAAACCTACCATTAGGTTATCAGTAAATCCGTATCCAACTGTTGGAGCTATAGACCATTCTGTCCATGCTACATTTGCAACGTCACCAGTACCTACGTACCAGTCACCTTTTACCTGTGCGCTTGCTGAAATTGTAAATACAAAAGCAAGCAAAATCATCAATTTTCTCATAATTTAATTGTTTTGGTTAATATTTGTTTTAATTGTGAAAACGCCAGCCAGGTAAGACTGGACTTTATCGTCAATAATTTTAAGAACGATGAACAATATACGACAAATTGTTCATGTCTCCAAGTAATTTAATAAGTCTTTTCAGTATTATCGTCTAAATAGTTATTTCTGACAATATCTCCTTTTATCATTTCACTATCTTCATCATAGTGTTCACCATCATTTCCATTTTGTCCGATAATATCCATTCTTTTTTCATCATCTTCATCATAATTAGGAGGAAATCCTCTTGCTTCATCTGGAAGTGATTCTGAGTATGTATCGAATACGTTAGGTTCTTCTTTTACTTCTACTTGTTCTTCGTATAAATTTTCTCTATATCTTTTAGGAGGATAAGCTTGTGCAAATGCAAAGTTAGCTGCTACTACTAATGAAATAGCTAATGGATCAAACACAAAAATTATAATAAGTAATAAAATATTTATAATTTTATCCATTGATACACCAGTTAAACCCGATAAATACTGCAGTGGTCCTAATTCAGCAGCAACTTCATTGTTGCTTTCTAGTTCCAATATTTTTAATTGATATTTTTGAAGCGAATCTGCTGCAATAGTTCGCTTTTCATACACATTTTTTCTATTTTCTTCTTCAGCTTCTATTCTAGCTGCCGATAATCTTAATTCTGTTGTAGAAATAGTATTTCTAAATCCAGTAGATGATGTTGTATCTCTAACTTGTATACCAGTTGCCTTAGCATTTGATAAAATTGTAATATTTTCTGATATTCGTTCTAATTCTTTATCAAATCTTGCTACATCTTCAGCATAGAAATCTTTTTTATTTTCTAAGAATTTAACTTCGTTTTCAGCTATACTTAATTTACTATAAGTATCTTGATAAGCTGCACTTAAAAATCCATAAATACCCATACTAGTAATTAATACTAATATAACTGTTGCTATAGATAAATAAGTTCTTAATGTTTTATTAATTGTATCCCAATATTGATATAATAAAGATGCAGTTACTAATTTAGCAAATTCTAATGAACCAGCCATTATAATAACTTGTAATTGAGCTCCAGCAAATAACTTACTTAATCCATAAACTGAGTAGAATGCAGCCGACGCACTTACTGACAAAGCAGAAAATGCGATAAGAAATGGAAACATTCCCTTTTTTATCTTTCCAAACATAATTTAGTTTTTACACTGTATCGTAGTCAATATACGAAATCTCTACCTCATCTCCACGCTCAAGTACTTCAGCTATAGCAGGGTAAATTCTTTTATAGGCATCTGTTGATGCTCCTATAAATCCACTTTTTGATTTTGTAATATTTTGTTGTTGAGTATCCCCAACTAATAAGCAACCTGATGTATGTTCATCAGTATTTCCAGTGTGAATTAAAATGTATTCGAATCCGGGTACGTCTCTTACCCATAACATTCCTTTATGCATAGAACCATATTTTGAAGAATATCTTTTATGAAATCCTCCTACTTTTCTAAGTGTAACTTTGTACGTTCCTTCTGGAATTCTTGTTTCATGCTTTACTTTTTCATCCCTATATTCATCCTCTAATGTATAGCATAAAAATTTTCTATCGGTTGTCACATCAAATAATAGTCCATTAGTACTATCTTTTTGTGAACTTACTCTTAATACTTCTAGTTTCATATCTTATAATTTTACAACGCTAAATATAGCGTAGGTTATTAACCCAAAAAGTAAGCCATTTAGTGCTTTTTCTTGGTGTTGTTCAATTTTTGGTTGGCAGCAATCATCAGATGCTGGTTTGCTTGTTCCACATCCATATAATAAAGCTGAGCTTAGTGCTAGTGTTACTATTTTCTTTTTCATAATTAATCTAATAAATAGCCATAAGGCGTTGCGTCAATATCTAATCCAATTTCCCAGTTTTCTAATGTTAAATCTACTGTCATATTTCTTTGAATGTATGGATTATAAAATTCACCTTCAGCTTCTAAACAAATTAATCCATTATGTACATCCATTACTTGAACATTATTCCAAACAACATATTCTTGATCACCTGGAATTTCTACTCCAGCATATTTACTATCTGGGCTTTCCCAAGTATAAGTTCCAATATCTAATAAAGCATCATTATCATCTCCATCAGAATCTAGAACATACAAAGCAAAGTGTTGTCTGTCTAATCTTGGTTCTCCATCATCTACTTGTAAATAGAGGATGAATATTTTTTTAATTGCATTATCAACATATTTTATACCCCCAAATGATTTAATTTGAGCATATCTTTCATATGGGTCAAATGATTCACCATCTAAAGCGATTTCAATAACTGGGGTTAGATCTTCATCTTTTTCACAGCTAGTGAAAGAAAATAATACAAATAATAACATTATAGGTGCCCATGGTCTTATCCAATATTCATAAAATAATTTTTTCATTTTTTTACTTTTTAGCATTTTCAATTTCTAATTTTTTTACTACTGATCTTAATTCGTCTACTTCTTTTTGTAGATATTCGATTCTAAGATCTTGTTTTGCGTCGTCAGGTAACGCACCCATTTCACCTCTAGGCCATTTGACTCTAAATTCATGATTTAATTCAACGTCATCCTGCATTCTAATTACATCTAATTGTAATTGTGAAATTTCGGCTTGCAGAGTAAACCATACTCCAGCAATAGAAACAATTCCAATAACCATACCTATTAAGGCTTTCACGTCTAAACTTACTTTAGACCCCTCGTTTAATTCTAATTGTTTTTGTTCTTCCATTGTTTTAAAATATAAAATCCCCGCACCATGCGGTACGGGGATAAATATTAAACACCTCCTATTTTTTAACTATGTGATATAAAACAAAAGCACCTACTAGACCTAGTAGTCCTTCTGCGTTCAATGATCCAAGAATTGCCATAATATTATCTACTACAGATATTTCTGGCCAAAAAGGTATTCCGGCTCCGTTGAATAGTACTTCAAGTACTACTCCTAAAGCGATTAAAGACACACCTATGTGAGTCAGTTTGTCAGCCCAAGAGCCGATCTTGTTTAGAATTTCCATATAATTGGGGTTTTAGTTAAACAATACGATAACTAGCAACTAATTATTCTTCGTCTTTTTTCTTACCGAAGATTTTGCCTACCTCAGCTATACCAAAAGAGCCGAGAGTTATGATTACGAAAGAATTATAAATGTAATCTTGTATTTGAAGTTCTTGGCCATAAACTCCAGTAATAATATCTACTACTGCAAAAATGACCATAACCAGAAAGGATGCAAATCCTACTACTGATTTTTCGTTAATGTTGTTGTCGTCTTTAAACAAATCTTTAAATGCCATATTTCTAGTTTTTAAAAATTAGTAAAACTATTAATGGAACCTTATTAGTTATTGTGATTATAAATATTAGAATTTATCAGAGCTTTGTGCTTCTTTAATAGCTTCTTCAACATCTGATTTTTCTGCTGGGAATTCTAGGTCTAATCCCGCTTTAAATTTGGTTTCAATTATACCATTTAATATGATAAACATTGTTGGAGCCATTCTAACTCTATATTTTTTGGTTGCTACAGGAGCATTAGCAATATTTACTCTGTAATAGTCTATATTTGGATCATTTGCTAATTCTTTCCAATGAGGGTAACAATTAGCTTCATTAAATTTAGCCCAATATTCAACTACTACAACTTTGCTATCATCATCTCCAAATGCAGAATTTCCATTTATTACGTCTTCGTAATTTGAATCGTCTAGCCAATATTTTTCAGGTACATCTTGTTGTCCAAATAAAAGTGAGGGGATTGCTATTAGTAAAAAAAGAAGGTTTTTCATGTGTTATTTTTTCTGTAACTCATAAAGACGTTCATCTATCTTCTCTAATTCCTCTAAAATTTTATCTACGTCTTCTTGAGTATCCATTATTGTTTGTCGAACCAATTCATCTTTTAAATCGTATTCAACCCTATCAATAACTGGTTCAGGCATTTCCATTGCACGAGCTATATCAGCTTGTAATGTAAACCACATACCAGCTAACATGACTATGAAAGTTGCTATCATTCCAATTGTTTTTAAATCTAAGGTAACCTTAGTATCTTCGCCTATTTGTTTTGCCATTTTATCTAAATGTATAATTTAATCCAAATGAAGTTATAAACATTTTAGAATCCCACATCCTAGTATATTCTGTGTCTGCGAAAATTCCTAATGATTTACTTATTTTCCAACCAAAATTAGCTCCAGCTTGATAATCCCACCATTGATCACCTTCTGCTGCATCAGCTAATCCATATTGATCCCAACTGTCTCTAAATAAGTAAGATAATGGAACTCTACCATAATCATCTTTATCACCTTTTATATATTTGTGATAAGGTAAATATGCGGTTCCATATAAGTGTAACCAGAAATTTGATTTATAATGGTAAAAATCAAATCCTACTACTGGTGAAATTAATCCAAATTGAGATGTTTCACCTAAAATTTCTGCGTTATATTGTGAGATTAATCTTTTGTAAGGTCCGTCTCTAAATTCTAAATCTGAAGATGCAATTCTATTTCCGTTTGGATCCCACCAAAAATAACCACCAATATTTTGTTGTTCTCCTGTTACAGGATTTTCAATTGTTGTGGTATAGAATGCGTCTTGATATCCATACTCGTATGCTAATTCATACCAATAATTTTGTTGTGTACCATCATCATTTAAAGCACTAACCCAAATTTCATAAGGATTAACACCGTAAACTCTTTCATGTGTTCTATAAGCAGCACCAGCTGAAAGTGAAAATTTCTTTCCAATTGGTAATCTAGCTCTTACATCAGCAGAATTGTAATTGAAATCATAGGCGCCCTGAAATCGTGACTCTAATTTTACAATGTGGTATTTTCCAGTATGTCTTAAGAAGTATCTTTGGTTTTCCCACTCTTCACCTCTACGTCTCTCTTTTTCCCAATGGAATAGATATTCCCAACCTTGTACTGCAGAGGTAGGAGCTAATAAAGCGTTTTGTCTTTCTAAATTTTGATCTCCAGTCCAAAAGTTACCTGGTTTTCTTTCGTAATCAAATCTACCTAATTTACGAATACCAAATCCGATTCTGTAATCTGAAGGGAAATACTCAGTTACATCTACTACTTCTGGTACATCATAAATTCCAGCACCATCTGGAGTCCTAATTAAGTATTTTTTGTCTGATGATTCGTATGCTGATCTATAATCACCAGCACCGTAAATGGTAGAATATTTAAAGAAATCATTATAGAATTCTTTAAAAATATTTTTCTTATCCTTTTCTTGAGCCGTAGCAGGAATTGCTAGGAATAATGTAACAATTAACACTAAAATCCTCATGTATGTATCTATTTATGTTTATCAATAAATATGTGAGGATATTTCTAGATTCGTCTATCCGTCGCAAGAAAGACAATCTGCTTGCCTACTTCCCAAATCTCCTTTAATTACTGAATCAGTTCGCAAATAGTAGAACGTTTTGACACCAAGTTTCCAACCTTCCATATGCACTTGATTAATCCATTTTGGTGAATCATTTGGATCAAAAGATAAATTAAGTGATTGAGTTTGGTCAATATATTTTTGTCTTTCAGCTGCTTGTTTAACTAATTCAAGTTGATTTGTTTCTGAAAATGTTAAGAATACTTCTTTTTCGTCTGCAGATAAAACACTATCTGGTAAACCTAGAACCGATCCTCCTTCTTGTAGCATTTGTTTCCACCATTTTTCCTTATTTTCACCTTTAGATTCAAGTAAAGCTTCTAATGATTTATTTTTTCTAATAAAAGTACCTTTAGCACCATTAAAAGTATAAACATTAGCAGGTAAAGGTTCAATTCCAGCAGAAATACCACCACAAATAACAGAATTTGAAACTGTAGGAGCAACGGCTAATAAGTGAGTATTTCTCATACCAGTTCCTCTACACCATAAAGGTTCTCCATATTCAGCAGCTAAATTCATTGAAGCACTTTCTGCTTCACTTCTAATTTTATTAAATATATTTCTTGTATGAACTGTAGAAGCTACTGAGTTAAATGGTAATCCTTTTTGTTGTAAAAATGTATGCCAACCCATTACACCTAATCCTAATGCTCTACCTTTAGCAGCATGTTTATGAGTTCTTTTTAATGATTCTTTACCATTAGATTTATCAATAAATTCTTGCATTACACCATCTAAAAACCAAATTGCTGTTTGAATACAATCTGTGTCTTTATATTCTTCCCATTTAGCTAAGTTTAAAGAAGATAAACAACAAATAAATGAATGTTCTTCATCTGTAAATAATGTAATTTCAGAACAAATGTTAGTCATAGAAACATCTAAATTATGCATTCTATAAGCTATAGGATTGTTTTTATTTACATTATCCTTATACATGATATAAGGTTCTCCTGTTTCCATTCTTGATTTAAGAACTTTAGCCCATCTATTCATTGATTCTGGATCTCTAGCTTCTAATTTTCTCATAAATGAATCACCTACAACAACACATTGATGTAAATTTAAACATTGTCTATTAGGATCACCTTTAGGTCTTCTAATTTCTAAAAATTCATCTATGTCACCATGTTCAATATCTAAATTAACAGATGCAGCACCTCTTCTAACATTACCTTGGTTTGTAGCGATAATAGCAGAATCATAAATTTTACACCATGGGACTACACCTTCACTTTTACCATTACCTGAAATATATTCTCCACGTTTTCTAATGCGAGATACACTAATACCTACACCTCCACCAGATGCTGTTAATTTCATTAGTTCTGCATTAGTTAAACCAATTCCACGTATAGAATCAGGAGTATCAATACCAAAACATGATATTGGTAAACCTCTATCAGTTCCCATATTTGAAATAACAGGTGATGCTAATCCAATCCAACCATTCCAAATATATTTGAAAAATTTATTTGCTAATTCTGGTTTTTTAAGTCTAGCTGCTGATGCATTTGCTACTCTTTTATATGCTGTTTTTACTGTTTCACCTGGAAGTAAATATCCTTTAGAAATTGTTGCTAAAGAAATTTCATCCATCCACTCAGGATATTCTTTTCCTGGTGTCCAATTACTATAATCTGCTATTAAATTATTATCCATATCTTAAAACATTGCTGCGGCATCCCAATTTTGAACACCTTTACTATAATTAGTTACTCTATTTGCAAAGAAATCTGTATGTTGTTTTCCACCTGATAAGTTATCAAACCAACTCATTCTTTGTACTGCTTCTTGATCTATACCATTTACTATTGCTCCATATCCTAAATCACTCATTTTAGTATTTACTCTATGCTTAATAAAAGATATTAAATCATATTTTGGACATCCATTTAAGTCTCCCATTTCATAAACTTTATCAATAAAATCTAATTCTAATTTTAAAGATAAACGAGCTGCTTCTTCAATATCAGCTCTTAATTCAGGTGTATCTAATTCAGGGTGTTCTTTTAGTAAAGTTCTAAATAACCAACATCCTGCATCTGAATGTAATGATTCGTCTCTAATACTCCATTCTACAATTTGACCTACACCTTTAAGTTTATTATCTAATTTAAATGATAATAAAACAGCAAAAGAAGAAAATAAATTAACTCCTTCTGTAAACGCAGAAAAGATTGCTAATGATTTAGCTCTTTCATGCCAATTAGGAGTACCATCATGACTATCTCTAACATTCATTAATGTTTCAATTTTAGCCATTGTTGCTTCATCTTCTAAAAATTCAGCAAAATCATCTAAACCTAATTCTTCGTTTAATAAAGAATAAGCTTCAGCATGAATTGTTTCAAATGCTCCAAATGTAACAGCCATTTTAATTACTTCTGGTTTTCTAAACCATTTAGTTACTAATGATGACCAATAATCATTTACTACAGTTTCCGTTTGGGCAAAACCTTTTAGTATCGAACCAATAATAGTTTTTTCGGTTTCACTAAGATTTTGTTTCCAGTCATTTACATCTGACATCATTGGTACTTCAGTATGAAGCCAATGTGCTTGTTGTTGTTTCATCCAATAGTCATGTGCTTCTGGATATTCAAAGGGTTTATAAACGATACGTTCTTGTAATAATGATGTTTTTGCCATTTTAAAATGTGTTTTAATTAGTTATTTACTCAGTTCAAAAAAACCTGGGTCATATAAGCTGCGGAGTTTTTGCTTATCAAATTTGTCTGTATCAGTATCAAACTTATTTGTTTTAACCGCTGGAGTAAAAGTTTCTTCTTCGTCTAGGTCTGTATTATAATTATGTACTTCAAAGTGGCCAGTTGCTGTATCTGCTTTAACTGCAAAAGTCAAACCATCTGTACCGTATCTGTTTTTCATAATATGAAATCTACCTGTTCCTTTTACTTTATCTTCTTTTTTTCTTGAAAGAGACATACAAAAGTCAGTGATCATCAGCTTATCATAAGAACCAGCTGCTTTATCTCCTTCTATAATGTCATCGTTCGACCCGGCTCTGTTTACTTGAGAAACTGACCAAATAGGAATGTCAAGTTCTCGAGCTAAGCCTTTTGTGCTTCCATAAATATCATCAATTTCGTCCTTACGCTCCCTATTTTTCTTTCTTGACGAAAGAAGATCAACGTAATCAATAATTACTAAATCAGCTTTAATCCCCATACTTTCAACTTTCTTAATATGTGATTCAATTGTTGACATAGTTGCACGTCCTGTTGGAAATTCTTTAATTATTAACCTACCTGGTAATTGAGGTATGATCTCTTCGACTTTTGGTCTAAGTAACGAAGTTTTATTAACTGGAATTTGGGTGAAGAAAGCGTCATATCGCTTTCCAACATAATCTTCACCTAATTCTAAAGTATAATGAATTACATTGTAACCTAATCTAACAGCATTACCTCCTAATGCTACAAGAGACCATGATTTACCGCCTCCAGGATTACCAAAAATAAGACCAAAATCTCCATTTCCCAATCCACCTTGTAGTAAATCATTAATTTTGTCCCAAGGTGTAGGTATAGTTGTACGAGAGTTTTCTCTATATCGTTCTTCAATATCTTTAATATATTCATGTCCTACGTTTTTATCTTGACCAGCTCTTAAAGCTCCGTCTACTATTGTTCTAATAGCTTCAAAATCACCTGCTTTTAATAAATCTACAGATGACATTAATGCTTTCTTTAATTGTTGATTTCTACAAAAATTAGTAAATTCTTCCTGAACATATTTTAGATCTTCATCTGATGCTACGTAAGCTTGTTTTAACTGTTCTTTAATAGATACTTGTAAAACATCATTATCTACTTTTTGTAATTCAACTTTTAATACTTCTAATGAAGGTGTAGTATGATACTTATCATAATACTTTAAAATTTCTTTAATTGCCCATTTGTGAGCACTATTTTCAAAAAAATCTTCACTAATAATATCATGGATATTAGTTAAAAATTCTTTGTGAGTAAGCAATGATGAAATTGCTTTAATTTGAAAATCGGGTCCGTATTGATTTAATGTTTGTAGTGTCAATTTTTATAACCTTTAAAATGTAAAAATATATCTTTTAACCATGTTTCTAAATTCCTAATCATCCCACCTAATTTGTCTTCGTTGTAAAACTGAACAAACATATCTGGGTTAAATTCAGGTATGTCTTCTGTAATTAAATCATCTAAATAATCCTTCTCTCTATCATCAATCATGGGAGTACTTAGATCCATAATTTTATAGTTAGTCTCTAATCTATTTTGATCTTGAACTATGCGTGAATATACAACATGATCTTTAAATTTCCTAGTAGAAATATCAAAAATATCATCTAATGTAAGAGGTTGGGTTTGTAATTCAGGAAATTTTTTAAATATACCTTTTACACCTAACCCTTTAACACCTGGAATTTTATCTGAATTGTCTCCTAATAATGTTTTATATAGAATAAAATTTTCAGTTAATACACCAAATTTTTCTTTTACTACCTTTGGAGTATAATATTCTTTTTCCATTGGTCTATATAGAATAATTTTATCAGTAACTAACTGTACAAAATCTTTATCGCTTGAAACAATAAAACACGTTGAATTATGCTTTTCTACTAATTTTTCAGCCAATACTGCGATAATATCATCTGCCTCAACTTTATCAATGACTGTTGTTTTGACAGGTAATAATTTTAAATATTGAATTATACGAACTATTTGATCTACTTTTGAATCATGTTCTTCTTCTAAATTATCAAATGCATCCCAATTAGTAATTCTTCTAATATCACGATCTTGTTTGTACTCGGAGTGCAAGTTCTTTCGGCTAGCCGTAGAACCTGCACCATCGAATACCACATAAACAGAAGTAGGGTTAGTTTGTCTAATCATTGCGCCTAAAGAA
>Ga0208767_1001343_pt1 | contig 19649 bp, 27 predicted proteins | sample VirMetDEL_Mar_21_FD_184514 | JGI IMG/M metagenome (GOLD analysis project Ga0208767, IMG submission 184514) | Aqueous microbial communities from the Delaware River and Bay under freshwater to marine salinity gradient to study organic matter... | ecosystem: Environmental > Aquatic > Marine >... | reverse complement strand
GAAGTAAACAAAAGGAATATATTGATTTAAGCTTGATAGACGAAGTTATTGAACTAATTATGAAAAGAGGCATTATAAAATGAACCAAGAAGAAAAAATTCTCAGAGAGAACATAAGACAAATCATCAGACTTGTCAAACAGAAAAACAACACCCAAGAAGAGCAACTTCGTCAGGTTGTTCGTGAGTTTATTAATATTGAGATGCGCACCCTCACGGAAGGTGGTCCCGATGTTGATCCTACTCCGAACAAATCTACAGGCATTAACGTCCTTGAAGAACTGCTTAAAAAGATTATACCAATTATCGAAACAGATTACAAGTCTTTAACAACAAATACTTCTCAAAGAGAATCTTATCGTTCACATATTATTAACGCTGTAGTAAACTCACTAACACCTGCAAAAATTAACAATGATGCTGATGGTGTAGACGACGATTTAGAAGAGGAGGTATCTATTAATGTTGGGGATGATGCTGTTGATGACAAGTTTATCGATATTCGCACTGATGCCGAGAAATCAGCAGACGATGAAAAAGCGGAAGAAGATCCGCGAGATGCGTTCGGAGCAGATGTCGAAGGTGACGAGACTGGGCGCAACGTGGCGTACCAATCGTTCAAGAAAATAGAAACTAGTATTATTGATTCATATGAACTTCTTGGAGACCCTGAAGATCAAGAATTATTTTACGATTACTTAATTGCAAATCTTAAGCTTTACTTTGACAAGTTTGAAGAAGAGTTGTCGGGTAGTTTAGACGAGCCCACAAACCAAGCTTATGATGATGCTGCAGCACAAGACAGTGCTATGGGTTCTGAACCTGCCGGTACTGAGGATGAATTAGAGCTGGAGTTATAATGGCTAATGCACTCGAAAGATTAATAACAGCATTAGAAACTACTGGTTTAGATACAACAAAAGACATCGATCAAGTACCAACTAAGTTAAGAGAAATGTTGGCTCTAATTAACGATGTTACTGAAGCAAAATTAAAAAGTGATCTCGCCGGCGCAATCCGCAGAGGGGAGCCCGCAGGACCAGGTCTCCCAGCGTTAATATTGGATGTACCGCCGTTAATTCCCGATCCAGACTGGCAACCTGGTAGAGCTAGCGGTGCTGATGTTAAACGAGGAGATATTGTTACGCTAGCAACTAGCACCAAAGGTGTTGTGACTGTGGGAGATATAATCGATGATGCTTTGGCTTTGCAAGGAGCCATGGCAAGATTAATGGATGAATATATTAAATTAGTCATTCGAGAAGAGGTAAAATCAGGATCTCTCATATCTTCCGGTGGCGAAGAAACTGGCAGCCTCCCCACTAGTGGCGGCGGCTTTGGTACTACTTAAAAAAAACTATAGATTTTACTTGACAAGTTTTCCAAAACTGGTTACAATTAAATTGTGATTGTTTGACTGCATATGAAAGCATGACTGATTATAGTATTATATCTAAATTAAAAGATCAAAACAAGTTAAATGATCAATTAATTACATGTCTAAACAATCTATCATTAGAAGATCTAATAGCTGTTAAATTAGAACTTTCAACTAATTTACTAAACCACAGATTATATGGTTTTGATATTTGGAATAGAATGTCAGCAATAACTAAAGAAGCAGTTTTAAAGTTTTCACTTTCAGTTACTAAAAACAAAACTGATGCTGCTAGATTTTTAGGATTAACTCAACAAAATTTCAGAAGAGCCTGTAAAAATTATAAAATTGATAAGGAATAAAAATGATTAAACTCTTAATATTAAGTTTGCTTGGATGCCCAGCAACGTTAGAAACCGAAAATAACAATCTTGCAGTTGACACAACAGCTAACCAAGAAATAATCCCAACACAGTTTGGTATTGTAAAAACTGACAGTTGTGATCAGCAAACTATTGGTTCCCCGGTTTGCAACATGATTTTTTATGATCAAAATAAAGATGTTTGGCAGCTGTATGATCACGAAGGAAAGGTTATTATTCTTGATTTCTCAACAGTTTGGTGTATGCCGTGTCAGAATGCAGGACACTTTGTACAACCTATTCAGGATGATTACGAAGGCAGGGTTGAGTTTGTTACTGTTTTAATTGATGGTATGACTGGAGACCCCCCAACTGAAGAAGAAATTAATGAGTGGGTAATCTCGCATGGAATTACAACTGCACCAGTATTGTATGCTGATAGAAGTGTGGCAGACTCTACAGGAGTCAACGGTTACTTAATCGGTGGCTTTCCAACATATGTTTTTATTACTAAGGATTTAAAAATCCACTCAGGTGCAGTTGGATTCAACGAACAACATGTTCGCTCTACAATTGACGGATTGCTATAATGTATAAAGTTTATAAATATGATGGACACTATATCCAGGGTGAGTTAGTTAGTAAACACACTACGGAAAGTGCCGCAATGAAATCAGCTAAAAAGAATATATTTTTTAAGAAAGCAGTTAAAAGTAAAATACTTAATCCAAAAGTTATTTGGCTTGATGGCGAAAATAATAGTCCAGTTGGAGTAATTACTATGAAGTAAGGGGGTGCCACGGCTTCGACAGGGTAGCGAAAAGGAATAGTGCAAGCAGGTTAGATACGACCTTAACAGTTCAAAATAAATTAGTTCCAGTTTTTGCAAACAATAACGAACACTTCGACGCAGTTGCTTTAGCAGCTTAATCGGGTGGCTGCTTAGAGCCATCTATCCAATCTAAGCAAAACAACAGATAAGTTGTAAAAATCAAACCATTTGTTGCAACAGGATGGTAAGCAACATCTTATAACCATCTATCTTTTCTAATTTGTGACAGTAAATTAGATAAGCTTGTGAATGACTACAATTGGAATTATTCTGGACGCGGGTTCGACTCCCGCCACCTCCACCATCATAGGAGACAAAATGTCAATATTTATATTCGATTGGTTTAAGAAAGAAAAAACCAGAGAACAACAGCCCAATTTTGATTTTCAAGACGGAATTGAAAATGCACTTTGGGATATCAAAAAAGAATACGACCTTGAAACTGAAGAAGTTGAAAGAGCTGTATTTGAAAAAAGACACAATTTAAATTACATGAACGAACGCACAAAAAACAAAACGCCTGATAAGTAAATATATGAAGGTATGGGTTGCATTATATAAAGGTGAAGGAAACTGGGTGAACAACATTGTTCGCAAGTGGACTAAAAGTATATACAGCCACGCTGAACTAGTATTAGATGACAAACAAACGTGGATTGGAATCAGCCCTTTTATTAAAGCTAAGCTTGTACAAAGAAAAGTTCACAACTATGATCCCGACAAGTGGGATTTTTATGAAATACCAGTCAACCAAGAACAACATAACCTAATACTAGACTTTTTTAATCTAACAAAAGAAGCGAGATATGATTGGTTTGGAATGTTGTTGTCTCAATGTTTACCGTTTCGAATTAAAGAAAAAAATAAATGGTATTGTAGCGAGTGGATTTCATATGCATTGCGCATTTCAAATATAATTGATTGGAAAGTAATAAAAATATTTGACCAAGCAGACTTGTCACCAGCTAAATTACATGATATATTAGTTTTGTGCAACTTTGAAAAAGTCACATTGGAGTAAAAATGACTGTACATAAAGAAATGTTTGATAAAAAACAAGAAAGACCAACTGTTATGGTTTCCGGAGGTTTTGACCCGGTACACGCGGGACACATTCGCATGATTAGACACGCCGCGGAGTTTGGAGATGTAATTGTCATTGCTAACTCAGACGACTGGCTTTTCCGAAAAAAAGGTTTTGTGTTTATGGAATGGGATCGCCGCGTTGAAATTTTGAATGCTATCAAAGGCGTTGTTTTGGTAGACTCAGTCGACGACAGTGACGGTACTGTATGCGAAGCTATTAAGAGGTTGAAACCAACTTTCTTTGCTAATGGTGGTGACCGCGGCAGAACAAACACACCAGAACAAACTGTTTGTGAAGACCTAGGTATTGAGCTTTTGTGGAGTATTGGCGGCGACGAAAAGCTGGACAGTTCTTCGGAGTTAGCTAAAAAAGCCAGAGATTTTCAAATCCCAGAACAAAGAAGCAAGACCCGTAGTTCTGATAGATAGTCTATAGCCCTATATACTATGATGGACAACACAAAGACTTTGAAGTTAGATTCTTCTTTTAGACCAATTGAAGTAATCGATGCAATTGAAGCTTTAGTATTGTGTTTAATTGGCAAAGCACAGACGATTGAAACTTATAATGAAGTAATAAACTCTGTTAATGAAACGTTTGAACTGCCCTGTGTTATTGCTCTCAAAAGAATTGTTAAGTTTCGCTACAAAACAATTCCATGTCATAGGAAAAATGTTATATGGCGTGATGGTAATCAATGCCAATACTGCGCTAAGCATTTTACAACTGATAGACTGACCATTGATCACGTTATTCCTCGCTCTAGGGGCGGTAAAAACGATTGGCTTAATTTAGTTACAGCATGTAAGAAATGCAACCAGAAAAAAGGTAGCAAAACTCCCGAAGAAGCCGGCATGCCTTTATTGAAAAAACCTAAAGTACCTAAATCGGATATATTTAAGGATATAAGCAAAACACAGATAATACCAAGATGGAAATATTATTTGTGGTAATTTGTTGACAACGAAAACTTAAAATGTTATTCTTTTATTATGAGTTATACAAAGTGTTACTTATCCGAAGTGGGGCATAAGAATTTTTTCTACCCCACCAAATCAACAGCACTGATTTCTAATGAATGCGAATATACAGTGCTTCCGTGGGTTGGTGGAAAGAATAAAAAATTAACCCCAATTAAAATTAAAAAGTGCTACATTGTTCCTTTAGACCTGGTATCTCCAGAAATCATTGAAGGAACAACTGTAGTATGGGTAGAAGAACGCTTATTGCCTCTTAGCTCAGTTGGTAGAGCAAGCGACTGTTAATCGCTGGGTCCGCGGTTCAAGCCCGCGAGAGGCAGCCATTTCAAAAAGGAGAAAACATGTCTGTTGTAAAAAGACTACAATCACTTAAGTTACCAGAGGATGCAATGGTAACTCTTACTTATGAGGAAGGCACTGATGTCTTTGTTCATAATGAGACTGAAGTTGAGGACGCCATGAATGAAACTGACGTCATTAACGAATTTGCATCTCTAATTGCGCAAACCAAGTTGGATGCGCGTAATCGCTGGAGTGGCAACATTATTGAGCACCTCCGCGGAGAAGATTATCTAGAGGATTATGAGAGAGGCTCGGATAGTTTTGCAGAATACCTCGCCGAAACGCTCTCAGAAAATTTCTACGATGTAGATTTAATCGAGTACTCGACTGAGAAGTACGACCATAAGCGTGGTTTTTGCACTCTTACTGCCCAAGTTGAAATTCCAGTTGCAAACTTCGTAGAAGTTAATCCATGGGGTATTTCAGGTTGGACCGTTTCAGTAGAAACTGAGAACGGTACGCTGACGTTTGACGCATAGAGCGCGCTGTTCTGCTCGCGCATTCAGTAAGCAGGACGTGGCTGCCGATCGTCACGTAGGCAGGGGTTTCCGGTTATCCTAGTTCTAGACAGAAAACCGGTTTTTTATTGGGGTGAAGCGCCACAGGCAGGTGCACCGGACTGTTACTCCGGATGTTGTTGGTTCGAGTCCAGCCGCCCCAGCCATTTTATTTTTTACCACATATATACAATGTGGGGTTAGATAAAAAATTAGAAGTATTTGCGGAACTGTGTATACTTGGAATGTCTATGTTTTTAGCTGCTTTCTTTTGTTTGAAAGTGCTTTTCATTCCTGACTCCGCTATGAAGACTATAGATAAGATTCATGAAATCGAAGAAGAGATATACCGAGAACGATAGGGTTTTGGTAAAATCGTTTGCTGGTGCTAATGTCTGTGTTGTATTGCGACGTCGATACATTGCTTCAAAACACAAACTTGGCGTTGATGGATGGGAAGCCCAGATCACTAATCAGAAGGAAGTTGAAAAACTTCGAAAAAAAGGTGTTCCCTATAAACGAGGGGAAAAGCCTAAAATCTGGGTATTTGATTTTGAGATAGTTAGTAAGTGTTGACAGATAGCCTTTGAGTGGTTATAATTAATGTACCTGTAGGAGGGTATTATGAATCACTTGGGCTACGCCTGTATTAACATGGGCTTTTCTTCGTTGCCAAAGTCGCAACGCATCACAACTAATCGTACAATGATTAAGCGCACGTTCACTGAGCGCGGTATCGAGTACGCTGCCGAATTGGCATTGCAAAATCTACGAGATCTACATACTATTCTTGAGTGGAATCTTAAGAATGATATTTACTTTTATCGGCTTTCCTCTGATATTATCCCATGGGCATCGGAGTATAACCTCACAGACATGCCTAATTTCGGCGCTATTCACGCCGCAGCAGTTAAGGCGGGTAACTTTGCCCGAGAACATGGAATGCGGCTCACATCGCATCCTGGACCATTTAACAAACTAGCATCACCCAAGGAACGAGTGTTTCAACTTACTAAAACTGATTTGTCTGTACATGGTGATCTGTTTGACCTCATTGGCTTGCCTCGTACACCATACGCTAAGCTTAATATTCATGTTGGTGCTGCTTACGGTGACAAGCCATTCGCTCTAGATAACTTCTGTCGCAACTTTGAACGGTTGCCAGAAAATGTCCGCTCCCGTCTAACTGTTGAGAATGACGATAAAACATCGCTATACTCCACAAAAGAATTGTATGATGGTGTTTACAAGCGAATTGGAATCCCAATTGTATTTGACTATCACCATCATATGTTACATCCCGGTGGACAATCAGAACAAGAGGCACTAGAGCTTGCATTGTCTACGTGGGGAGATATTAAGCCGGTTGTGCACTATGCTGAGTCTCGTTCACTTGAACACAACAACCCAAAGATTAAGCCGCAAGCACACTCAGACCTAGTTTACAACACACTAAACGACTACGGCAATGAGTTTGACATTATGATTGAAGCTAAACATAAGGAACTTGCACTTCTAAAATACCGTGATAATCTGCTAGCTGAGAATACAAATTAGAGTGACAGAACTATATACTTTAGCAATACATATGAGGAAGTATGGCTAAAAAAAATTATGTGTTAGATACTAGCGTCTGTTTAACCGATGCTGATGTAATCTACAAATTTGATAATCACGATATTTTTATTCCACTAAAGGTGTTAGAAGAAATAGATGGTCATAAGAAGCGTCAAGACTCGGTTGGGTCTAATGCTCGGCAATTTATCAGAACTCTCGACTCCTTTAGAGAAAAAGCCAATTTAGAAAAAGGCACTCGAATTGGAAAAGGTATGGGAATACTGAAAGTAGTTTCTTACGCTATTTTAAAAGAAGTAATATTCCCACCTGATCTGGATATGAGACATCCGGATCACGCTATTATAGCGACCGCAAAAGCTATTCAGGCTGATTGTGAGAATCGAAAGACTATTATGGTGTCGCGCGACATCAATATGCGTGTTATATGTGATTCTATAGGAATAGAAGCGCAAGATTATATTTCTGAAAAAGCTGCTCCTTCATTTGAGGAACTGTATAACGGATTTATAGTTCAAACGTTTGATGATGAGATTATTGATCGGTTTTACGCTGGTGAAGAAATAATGCTCACTGAAGACGAGGCAGAACAGCAGATGTATCCAAATCAATATGTTATGATGGTGTCAAATGCAAACGAGAAAAAGTCAGCATTAGCAAAATTTAAAAACCATCACGAGCCTTTACAAGCAGTAGTAACTAAAAATATTCCAGATTGGAAAATTGATGCTCGCAATAAAGAGCAGGCATTTGCAATCGATATGTTGATGAACCCAGATATCAAGATTGTCTCACTTGTCGGTCGCGCCGGCTCTGGTAAAACCTTATTAGCAATAGCAGCAGGGTTACAACAGACAATTGGCTTACGCACTGGCGAAAATCATTACTCACGTTTAATTGTTTCCCGACCTGTTCAGCCATTAGGTAAAGATATCGGCTTCCTTCCTGGGACGATGGAAGAAAAAATGCTTCCTTGGTTAATGCCTATTCAAGATAACCTTAAATTTTTAATGGGTGACCGTACCTCACTTGAGATGTACATGGAAAAAGGTAAAATTGAAATTGAAGCTTTAACATATATTCGTGGACGGTCCATATCTAATGCCTTTATTGTAATTGATGAAGCTCAGAACCTCACTAAGCATGAAATTAAAACAATTATTACTCGTATTGGAGAAGGCACTAAAATAATTTTGACTGGAGATGTTGAGCAGATTGATAATGTATATGTTAACGAGACATCAAACGGTCTAGCACACGCAGTTGAGAGCTTTAAAGATTATCCAATTGCAGGACATATGACATTTAAGAAGGGCGAAAGATCAGAATTAGCAACTTTAGCTTCAAAAGTATTGTAAAATAGTTTATTGTATGTTATATTAATTAAGGAGACTTTACTATGAGTGAAGACAAAACTATTACCGAACAAGAACTACACACTAACCCAACTCTTGGGTTTGTAGTAGAAAGAGATTCAGCTCTTAAAGATTACCTAGTTGAATATGTTGGGACTAAATTTGACAAAGAGGACGTCACAGTTGCTATGATAGTAGATGTTCTGGCACACGAATTCCCTGACTTTATGGTAGCTGTTGCTGAAGAAAACTTCTTGAGAGGATACCAAACAGGACTAGACGATGCATATGGAACACACAATACAGAGAATGAAGGAAGCCCAGAACAACAGGCTTGATTTTTATACCCCAACCGGGCTTCATATATATTTTAAAGATCAACTGCTAGACGATTCTATTGATGTAGAAGCTGCGGTTGCTAAGTTTGAATCCTCGGTACCTCCACACTTGCTTTCTTGTATTGAGATGGTTATTTTTGGCGACTTCGAGGAGTTCCATGAAAGAGGTATTAACGCCTTTTACGATTCTGGTACTGTTTACATATCAAATGTACAAGATGACGTTAGTGACATTTTGGATGATTTAATCCATGAATTATCACATGCAGTAGAAGAAAAATATGGTTATGAAATCTACGGTGACCAGAAGATTCATCACGAGTTTTATAATAAAAGAATGCACCTATATAAAATTTTGTGGAACATGGAATTCAAAGCACCAAAAGCCTTCTTCCAGAACACTGAGTACGATCAAGAGTTTGATGAGTTCTTGCACCAAACAGTTGGTTATCATAACCTAAATAATGTGCTAACGGGCATATTTATCAGCCCCTATGCTGCTACGTCTTTGCGAGAATACTTCGCAACAGCATTCACAGATTTTTATATGCAGCCTAATCATAGATTTCTCAAAGCAGTATCTCCTGCTGTATATGAAAAAATTATTTTAATAAGTAAAGAAGAAAACCTTGACTATTGAGTTGGATGTGGTTATAATATATTAAAAGGGTATTATTATGGCTCACATTTCGTTTTCTGAACTTAAAGACTGGGTTCATTGTGCTTTCTACCATAAGTTAACTCGTGTAGATAAGATTGACGGTTTTACTGGCAATGAGTACACCGCATTTGGTTCTGCTCTACATTCTGTATGTGAGAAAAAGCTTCTTCAAGAGGACTTTGACGAAAACTATTTTGTTAATGAATTGAAGAAGAATATCTCCGAGCTTGATGAAGATCACGAAATCAACAAAAAGCTTGTGCTCGATATGGTTGGTCAAGGAAACAATATTATCCCTGAGATTGAGGACGCGCTAAACAGCTACTTCGATAATTATGAAGTTTTAGCCGTTGAATTACCGTTGATGGAAGACATTGATGGACAAGACGATTACAAGTTCAAAGGCTTTATTGACGCTATCGTAAAGACTGATGATGGGAAGGTGCATATTTTTGATTGGAAGACGTGCTCCTGGGGCTGGGACGCTAAGAAACGTTCCGAGCCAATGGTAACATACCAGCTGACGTTGTACAAGCACTACTTCTGCCAGAAAATGGATGTAGATCCCAAGGACGTAGAAACTCACTTTGCACTACTTAAGAGAACTGCAAGTAAAAATAGAGTTGAGTTCTTTAGAGTTACGAGCGGTCCAAGAAAAACAGAAAATGCTCTTAAATTAGTTGATAAAGCATTATACAATATTAAAAACAAGCGGTATATTAAGAATCGCTTATCTTGCACCGGTGGATACGGCTGCAAGTTTTATAAAACAGAACATTGTCCTTGAGGTTTAAATGACAAAAAAGAAAATTTTGGTCTTATCTGACCACCCGCTTTCGCCCTCTGGTGTCGGCACTCAAACAAAGTATATGATTGAAGCTTTGTTAAAAACTGGTCGTTACCAGTTTGTTTGTTTGGGGGGTGCTATGAAGCATGCTGATTATACCCCTATTACTGTAGATCCATATGGAAAAGACTTTTTGGTTATTCCAGTAGACGGCTATGGTAATGATGAAACTATCAGATCAGCATTGAGAAAAGAAAAGCCCGATGCATTGTGGTTTATGACTGACCCACGTTTTTATGAGTGGCTTTGGGAAATTGAAGATGAAGTACGGTCTTTGGTCCCGATGGTCTATTATCACGTGTGGGATAATTTCCCCATACCTCTGTATAACAAGGCTTACTATGATTCTACTGATTATGTTGTATCTATTTCCAGAGTAACAGAAGAAATAGTTCGGACATGTTCTCCGGATTCTTTTGGAACTCATATCGGTCACGCTGTTAACCCAACATTTTTTCGCCCGTTAACAGACGGTCCAGAATTAGAAGCCGTTAAAGCAACTCGCCAAAAAATTATAGATACAGCTAACGAAGAGAATAGAAGTCCAAAGAAAAAGATCTTCTTTTGGAACAACCGCAATGCGCGCCGTAAACAATCTGGAACGCTGATTTGGTGGTTTAAAGAGTGGCTTGATAAGGTTGGACACGATAAAGCATCTTTAGTGATGCATACTGATGCACGTGACCCGCATGGACAAGATCTTCCGCACATTATTGAGCACCTTGGACTTAACCAGGGACAAGTACTATTGTCTACTACCAAAGTCGGTCCTGAACAATTAGCAATTATGTATAATGCTTCAGACTATACTATTAACATTTCTGATGCGGAAGGCTTTGGGCTAGCTACTCTGGAGTCTTTATCTTGTGGTACACCCATTATTGTAAACATGACCGGTGGTCTTCAAGAACAGGTTACAGACGGTACCAATTGGTTTGGCTGGGGCATTCAACCGTGCTCTAAAACCATCATTGGTTCGCTTCAGGTGCCTTATATCTATGAAGACAGGATTAGCCAAAAGGATTTTGAAAAGACGCTTACAAAGGCACTCAAGCAGCCAAAAACAAAATATAAGAAAATGTCTGAAGCAGGTATTCAACACATTAAAGAAAACTTTAGTTTTGAAAACTATGAAAAACAGTGGGTTGAATTTATGGATAAGGTTATTGAAGAAAGTGGCTCTTGGGAAACTAGAAAGAATTATAAAAAATGGCACTTACTGGAGGTCGCATGAAAAAAAGTGTATTGTTAGTCGGACCTATACTGACTCGTAGTGGTTATGGAGAGCAAGCTCGATTTGCTTTGAGGGCTCTTAGAAGTCGCGAAGACTTATTTGATGTTTATATTAAGCCAATAACTTGGGGACAAACATCTTGGATTATTGATGATACACCTGAAAGAAGGTGGATTGACGAAACAATCGAGAAGACTGTCGGATTTGTACAACAAGGTGGACAGTTTGATATCTCCCTACAGGTGACTATCCCGAATGAGTTTATGAATATAGCAAAGAGGGATATAGGATACACCGCAGGAATCGAGACTACTCTTTGCGCTCCAGAGTGGACAGCTAAGTGTAACGAAATGGATTCTATAATTGTTGTATCGAATCATTCGAAGAATGTTTTGTCAGCGGCGCGCTTTGAAGGTGTTGATGAATCCACTGGTCAAAGAATAGTACTTGAAAACAGCGCAGATATTACAGCGGTTAATTACCCAGTTAAGCAATATGATGATTTACCAGACTTAAATCTTGAATTAGAGACCAAGTTTAATTTTGTAACTGTCGCGCAACTGGGACCTCGCAAAAACTTGGAAACAACAATAAAATGTTTTATTGAAGAGTTCAAAGATGAAGATGTTGGGCTTGTTGTTAAGACCAATATTGCTAAGAACTGTTTGATGGATAGAAACATGTGTTTGGCGAATCTAAGAAATATGATTAACCAAGTTTCTGCTGACGATAGAAAGTGTAAGATTTACCTAATTCATGGACACATGTCAGACGAAGAAATGCATTCCTTATATCACGATGAAAAGATCCATGCCATGGTCGCCATTCCGCATGGTGAGGGTTTTGGATTGCCAATCTTCGAAGCTGCTTATAGCGGACTGCCTGTTGTAGCAGTCGGTTGGTCCGGACAGTGCGATTTCATATATGATAATACAATCCCGCCGAAGCCACATTTTTACCAAGTGGCTTTTGATATCAATACTGTACCTGAAGCTGCTGTTTGGGATGGAGTTATTCTAAAAGAATCTGGTTGGTCATATGCAAGACCACATTCCGTTAAGGAACAAATGAGAAATTGTTATAATGATATTACGAATAATGTAGAGGGTTCGATTGCATCTAATAGTTACACCCGAGCGCTTGATTTAAGACAACAATTTTCACCTGAAAATATGTACGAAGAGTTTGTAAACTGTGTTGTAGATTTGAAGGGAGAAGAAGAGAAACAGGAAGAAGTAGAAAATCTGCTTAATGATTTACTATGAAAAAAATTGCTTTTATTTCTGATTACTTCATAAATGATGGTGTCGGTGGTGCTGAATTGACCACCGACGCTATTATGCGTTATGGTATTAGCAGAGGTTTTGATGTTGCTCCGATTCATTGCGCAAAGTTAGATAAAAAAACTTTAGTTCACAACAAAGACACTCATCATTTTATAGTTTGCAACTTTTTTCAACTACACGATGATATCAAATTATACATGGCTAAGAACTGTTCATACTCGATCGTAGAGTATGATTATAAAATTTGTAAACATCGTTCGTTTGAATTGCACCAGTTAATTGAGGGAGAACCCTGTGACTGTGAAAAACAAATGCATGGTAAAATTAACTCTGCGTTTTATGGATATGCTGAAAGAGTTTGGTTTATGAGTGAAAAACAAAAGAACATGATCCTTGAAAAAGTTACGGCTCTCAAAGATGAAAATTGTGCAGTGCTAAATTCGGTGTTTAGTGGCGGTGATTTGAGATTTATGTTATCAATTAAAGATAACGAGAAAGACAATAAATATCTTATTCTAGATTCTGTATCACCAGTAAAACCAAGCGCCCTCGCTGTTGCATACGCCGAGGAAAATAACCTAGAGTATGAACTAATTTCAGGCTTACAATATCACGAACTATTGATTAAAATGTCCACATCTAAAGGACTTATCTTCTTACCGCAAGCAAGCGATACATGTCCCAGAATTGTCATGGAGGCAAAAATGCTTGGATGTCAGTTGGTTTTAAATGAATATGTCCAGCACAAGGACGAACCTTGGTTTGAAACAATGATGTCATGTTACGAACATATGGATAGCAGAGGGGACGCTTTTTGGAGTTATTATGAATGATACTATAGTTATTATGGGCAATGGTCCGTCTTTGAAAGACGTTGATTTTGCTAAGCTTGACGGGTTTGATACCTTTGGTTTAAACTCGGCTTACAGAGCATATGAGAGAATGGATTGGTGGCCAAAATATCACGGTTGCTATGACTACCGAGTTACAGAAAACCATCGCGATAGTTTCAATAATTTGATTGACAATTCTCCAATTGAAAAATGTTTTTACATTATAGACATAAACGATAATCACGAAAAATTTCAATTTGTTAATATGTTACCATATGGCACAACAAACAAATGGAACTCATCTCCAAAGGATTTTGCACAATTTCACGACAACGGTAATTCTGGTGCAAATGCTTGCTCAACTGCAGCAGCTTTGGGGTATAAAAAGATTGTTTTATTAGGAGTTGATTGCAATTATGTGGAATTTGTAGACGGATGTGTAAAAGACGGTCCAGGTCTTAAGATGGAAAAAACACCGGATAAGAATCCAAACTATTGGTTCGATGATTACCAACAAAAGGGTGACGAATATAATATTCCAGATGGAATTAAATTTCATTTACCTACGTGGAATGGATTTGCCTACCGTGCTGCTCACGCCGGCATACAAGTTATAAATTGCAGTCCAATCACCACATTACGTTGCTTTAGACGAATGTCTCTTGATGAAGCTTTAGGTTTATAATGTTTGATAAAATATATTCTAAAGTTGAACCAGATAAGCTATTACATATTGTCTGCAGACCAACTGAACTGACTGATGTTAGAAACGACATAGTGGATGAAGAGCAGTACCTCCAGTTAGCTATTTTAAACTTTAGTAAGGGAAAGACGTTTAAACCTCACAAACATATTTATAAAACTGTACCTAAAAGTGCCATAGCTCAAGAATCTTGGGTTGTAATGAGCGGCAGAGTAGAAGCTATATTTTACGATCTTGATGACACTATTGTAGAAAGAAGAATACTAGAGACTGGCGACTTATCGATTACATTATTCGGTGGTCATAATTACGTAATTCTTGAGGAGAACACTTTGGTTTTAGAATATAAGACTGGTCCTTATTATGGACAAGCCAGTGACAAGGAATTTATTGATGATTAAGATTAATATTGGCTGTGGTTGGCGTAATTTTGGTGATGATTGGGTTCACATTGATGGTGGCGACTATGAACATTTAGACTATCGCGACATAACGGACCTAAGTCAGTTTGAGGATAATTCAGTTGATATTATATATGCCTCACATGTGATAGAGTATTTTGATCGTGAAGAGGTTATTCCTCTGTTAAAAGAGTGGAAGAGAGCTTTGAAGCCGTACGGAGTGTTACGGTTAGCTGTACCCAATTTTCCTGTATTAGCACAACTTTATTTAGACAAGAAAATCAAGCTAGAAAATATACTTGGTCCGTTGTATGGCAGGATGCCAATGGACAGTAAGACCATTTATCATAAAACTACATATGATTTCAGAAGCCTAGCTAGTTTGCTAGCCAGTCTAGACTTTTGCAATATACAACACTATGATTGGAGAGATACTGAGCATGCTAAATTTGATGATCACTCGCAAGCGTATATCCCACACATGGACAAAGAAAATGGTGTTTTGGTCAGCCTTAATGTGGAGTGTTTGAAAGATGAGTTTTGAAGTCATAAATGATTTTGAGAATCAAATAGCAAGCTTTTTTGGTTCTCCTTATGGTGTAGCAGTTGATTGTTGCACACATGCTTTAGAGTTGTGCTTAAGAGACCAGAAAATACAAAAGTTCTCGACCCCAAAAAGAACATACATATCGGTTCCATTTTTAGCACAGAAACTAAACATAGATTTTAGTTGGCGTGATGAGGTGTGGCAAGATTACTATTACCTTGGTAACACAAACATCATCGATGCCGCAGTTTTATGGGAAAAAGATTCTTACATCCCAAATACTTTTATGTGTCTAAGTTTTCAGTTTCGTAAGCATCTTAGTCTGGGACGAGGTGGAATGATTCTTACTGATAATAAAGAAGCAGCTTTACGCTTGAAAAAAATGTCGTATGATGGTAGACTACCTGATGTACCTTGGCGCGAGCAGAATATTTCTTCTGTTGGGTATCATTATTATATGACACCTGAAACAGCGCAACTTGGTTTAGAAAAATTACAGGTTGCAATCGCCACTAAACCAACAAAATGGACAGTAGAAGACTGGCCAGACTTAACACAAATGGAGATTTTTAAATGAAAAAGGCACTTATAACTGGTATTGCCGGACAAGACGGAAGTTATTTATCAGAGCACTTATTATCGCTAGGATATGAAGTACATGGAATTGTACGTAGACATTCAGTTGCAGAAAACCAAAACCACCGTCTCGATAAGCTTGGTCTGAATGAGCACGTTCACACTCATTACGGTGATCTTTTAGATTATCCGTCTTTGGTTAGAATTACTCAGAAAGTACAGCCAGATGAGATTTATAATCTTGGGGCAATGAGTCACGTTAGAATTAGTTTTGACATGCCTTCATTTACAATCCAAACAAATGCTTTAGGTGTATTGAATATGCTAGAGGTCTACCGCACGTTAGTACCAGATGCTAAGTTCTATCAAGCAAGTTCTTCAGAAATGTTTGGTAATTCTGTAGATGATGATGGCGTGCAAAGACTCACCACGCCCATGAACCCTGTCAGCCCTTATGGTTGTGCTAAGGTGATGGGTTATAACCTTGTGCGACATTATAGGCACGCTTATAAGTTACATGCATGCAACGGTATCTTGTTCAATCACGAATCTCCACGCCGCGGCTCCAATTTCGTCACCAACAAGGTGGTGAAGGGCGCCGTATCAATTAAGAAAGGATTACAAGATAAGCTGGAATTAGGAAACATGGACTCTTACCGTGATTGGGGTCACTCCAAGGACTACGTCCGCGCAATGCATATGATTATTAATCACGACGAGCCAGACGAGTTTATTGTAGCTACAGGTGAAACACACTCCGTTAGAGACTTGTGTGAGCAAGTGTTCTCTAAACTCGACATGGACTATAGAGATTACATTGTTCAAAACCCTAAATATATGCGCCCTGAAGAGCTTAAGTACCTTAAAGGCGACTCTTCAAAGTCACGTAAGATCCTTGGGTGGGAGCCGGAATACACCTTTAGTTCCATGCTGGACGAAATGATTGAGAGATGGGAGCGCGAACTGTGAAGAAGTTTTGCGTATTGCAAGTTACGCCGTTAACACCTAATCCCAAACATGTCGAATACTTTTCAAAACAAAAAGAGTGTGATTTTTATTTTGTTACTCATGATGGACCAAACAAGGACGCTCTTAAATATTGTCCAAATACTACCTGGACTGATACCAGAAATGTCCTAGCTTCAATGGTGCCGCAACAATACGAATATTATGCGTTTGTGGATTATGATTACAACTTTAGACCATTACGAGACTTAGGAGTAAAAGAACAGATTCTTGAGGATTTAAATGAGTTTAATCCTGCTGTATTGACTTACTATCCTGGCAATGGTATGACTACCCCCTATGCTGCGAACACAGATTACCGCGATAGTAAGGACGCTTCTGTGCTTCCCTTTACTCATTGTGGCATGAAGGTTGTTCACCATTCATTAATGAAATGGTTTTTTCCAATGATTACTAATTTTGGTGGTGGTGTTGAAGCTTGTCATTTATTTAATATTTTAGAAATACCGTTTTTAAGGCACGTTGTCTGTAGTCATAAAATGGTTTACGACAACGGAAACACTGATATGGAGGCGCCCCACAATCTAGACGGCGCCTGGAACGATTACAGAATGAATGAGATGTGGAAGTGGATCCGCCCAGCATTTAAGAAAGTCGCTACTATTGATAGATACGCTACCAATGAGTCTCAAAAATATAATTCTATGTTAATAAAATCAGTATTTCAAAAAATAGCAATGGATAATAAGTTGGTCCCAGTGAGCGATCATCATATAAAGGATTATTTTAATCGTGAAACAATGGAGCTTTTCTTTGATTTGGAGCATGAATGGTTTAATAATCTAGAAGTCAGCGTTAGAAAACAAATGTCTGACATAAATTCTGAAAATGAACAAATAATAAATGAGATGCTCTCTACGGTTAAATATTCGGATTTAAAAACAACGACTAATCCGTGGGTAGAAATTACAGAGCGCATTAATAATACAATAGAAAACTGTAGAAAATTGACAACCTCTGAATGTGTAGATCAATTTCAAAGAATCACACCTAAAGCGTTGTTCATGAAAAACTTCAAGACTAACAAACAACTAAGCAATTACCTTGAGGGCAAAACAGTGGCTTTTGTGGGTCCAGCACCATATATGAAAGGACTTGGTCAAGGTGAGTTAATTGACTCATACGACGTTGTAGTACGCATACAGCACGGGATTCCAAATGAAGAAGACTATGGAACTAGAACTGATATTATTCAAAGCTGTTTGAACTCTAATTATGGACCCCCGGTTGTCGAACATATACAATCATTACCAGAAGAACAGAGACCTAAGTTTGTTATTTGCAATGATACAGCCAGCCAAATGAAACCAGATGGTACATGGGCTATGGTAGATGAGGTATATGAATCAAGGTTCGCTGAATTAAATGTGCCGTTCGTACATCTTAAAAATGAAGATTCTACCTGGGATCGGTGGGCGCTGTATTGGGAAATCTACGCGAAGCAACACATTGAAAAATTTGACAAGGGAGTATACACAGTATATTCAGCAAACTTTAATTCTGGTTACGGTGCATTAAATATGTTATTAGGTTACCCAGTTAAAGAGCTAGCTGTGTTTGGTTTGGATTTTTACAGCGGCGGAGTTCCGCAATCAGATGAAGGCAAATACAATAAACAATACACAGATACGTACGGTCCTTCAGGAACACCAAACGGACCTGATAGAGTGTTACATGATCAACTCTCACAGATGATGCATTGTAAGAATGTTTTATTAAAAGATAAGAGATTTAAACTTGACAAACCGGTACTTAGTATGTTAAATTCTACTAGTGTATCAAAGCGTATCAAAGATTTCATTTTGTTACCAAAATTTAAAAACGAGACAAGATAATGGGAATAAAAACTAACTCAGACAGCGATCTTGTTAATGTCCTCAAAAACGATGGTGTAGGACATTCAGAGCTAGTAAAATATGAGAACTGTTCAACAGTCAACTTGCGTGATCTTCGTGAAGATCTTGGCATGGGCTCTTGGGCGGTAAGAATTGCTTATAATGAGCTGTTTGGTGGTGTTGTCATTCAACAACATCCTGGCGAAGGCAACCGTAAACACTTCCATCCTGATGCAGATGAAAACTGGGTTATTCTAGATGGTGAATGGGAATGGTGGATTGAAGGCATAGGAACCCAACGTGTCAAGAAGAATGATATTATTGTGGTTCCTAAAAATACATGGCATCACATTAAGTGCGTTGGTGACGGTCCCGGTGTTAGATACGCGATAACAAGACCAGATGTGAATCATGTATACGAAGATGAGTGATATAACCTTTAACTTTTTAGGAAAGGTAGCATTAGTTTTTGGCGGAAGCAAGGGAATAGGCAAAGAAATTTGCCGACAGTTTGCTTCTGCTGGTGCTATTGTATATAACGCTTCTAGGACATCTGCAGATTTGCACCTGGTAAGAGATCTTAAGTGTGACTTGTCCAACGTTGAAGATATAAAGTTTATTTTCTCCAAGCTAGATGATGTAGATTTCGTTATCAATGTTGCTGGCACAAACCTTTGTGAGCCCATTGAAAACATTGAAATCGCTGAATGGGACCGCTTGATGAATGTAAACTTAAAATCGTTTTTTGTTATTTGCAAAGAAGCAGTAAATCTAATGAAACAGCAGAAGTATGGCAGAATAGTAAACGTGTCTTCGATTGCTGGTCGTAACAAAAGCATTGTAAGCGGTGTACATTACACCTCTAGTAAATATGGAATTATAGGACTGACTAAACAATTAGCTAATGAGGTTTCTAAGCACAACATATTGGTAAATTGTATTTGCCCCAGTCAGA
>Ga0208767_1001342_pt1 | contig 19656 bp, 24 predicted proteins | sample VirMetDEL_Mar_21_FD_184514 | JGI IMG/M metagenome (GOLD analysis project Ga0208767, IMG submission 184514) | Aqueous microbial communities from the Delaware River and Bay under freshwater to marine salinity gradient to study organic matter... | ecosystem: Environmental > Aquatic > Marine >... | reverse complement strand
GCCTTGGTCATTGGGGTTTGGCGCTACCTTCTTCTTATCATCTTTGTTTTTTTGGTCTTCTTCTTCCTCAAAGATTGCATTAAACATTTTTTCCCAAGGTAAAGGAAAGCTTTTAAATATTGTAGGTACTGCACTTCTAAATATTCCATCTTCCCCAAAAAAGTTAGGCACAGGGATCGGCTTGAAATCTGTGTTGAACCATTTTATTTTTTTAAATTCTTCAGCGTCAATGTCAAAAATATCCATAAATATCCTACCAATAGCTCTTACAAATGCCTTTATGGATATCTTTATAAATTCAACAAAAACAAACTCTAAAAGCCCGCCTATGCTTCTTTCAAACCCTGCTTTTTCTAAATATTTTCCCATCAATGAAGGAAAGACAGTACCTGAAGGGTCAGCGAAAAATTTTGTAAGATCTACAACAATTAGAGATATATTTTTTAGAAGCTTAGACATGACCTTATCTAATAGAATGAAATAATATATCATCCCGCTATTTCTGCTAAATAGACTATTAAAAGTATTAACAAGCCTTACAATAACGTCACTAGATTCGCCAAATGCTGGCCCTCTTTGCGTCATAAAAGACAAATTAAGACTAATGGTATTTACTATTGTTTTTAAAGCATCTCTTATGGGCCTGCCAAATTCCTTTAAGAACTCCGAGAACCTTGCCGATAATATGTTAACCAATCGGCCAAATGATCTGTCTGTAAACGATGAAAAGCCGCCTATTGCCTTTTCAATGACATCCAAGGTCATTGAACTTCTAAATTGCTCTTCTGTTAGTTTTTTTAAATCAGGAACGATGCTTGTAAGAATCTCACCTGCTGAACCCATGATGAAAGTCTTTGAAATTTCTTCAAAGAAGGTGCCTAAGTCTTTGCCGGTTATATCTGACATCCTAGTGGCTGCTACCGCTACCCTATTGGCAAGCCTTGGGTCTTGACCGGATGCTAAGAAGAACCTTGAAACGCCTGTTATAATATCGTCGGCGCTTATTCCTAGCCTGTCCTGAAGCCTGCCAGCAGTCCTTGTAAGAGTCCTTTCTAGGGATTGCGTATAATTCCCTTGGATATATAAAGCGCGCCTAAGCTCCATTATTGCGCTTTCTTCTGTCGTGGCATCTTGAACGCTCTTTGTCAGAACTGTTGAAGTTGTCCCGCCAATAAAGTTAATTAGCTGAGCGCCTAGAATACCGCCTAAGACTGCTGCCGTTTGGCTGATATATCCAAAGATAGACTTAGCAATGCCAAGCACGCCCATTAGAGCGTTTCCAGCCAGCTTAGCGCCAGTAGCTAAGGCCCCTACTCCACTGCGGCCAGTGCCGATTGATTTCAGGCTAGTCGAGATCCCTGCAAAGCTGCTTTTTAGCCTTCCAAGAATAGGAACATTGCGCCTAATGCCTTCGCCCATATTTCTGAAAGCATTGCTTTGTCGCCCTAGATCTTCCGTGGTTTTTTCAACCTGATCTTCTAGTTCCTTTTCTTTTCTAGTAACCTTGTCTAGGTCTTGTACTGACTCCCTTGCGCCCTTGATTGACAGGCCAATGAAGAACTCTCTTAATGGATTAGATTTTCTTACCAATGGCTTCACCTATAGATTTTATTAGTTCAAATTTAACCTTGTACTGTTCTTCAATGGCCTTATGAGCATCAACCAAATCAATAAAGCTAATATCTTTCATATCCGAATACGACAAGAGGCCATGAACTACTGGCCCCCAAAAAAACATATTCAATTCTTTGCCCTTGTCTTTGCTCTTCTTTTCAGAAGATACAGACAAGTCTAATCCACCATATTGCTCAATGCGCCGGCTATAGGTGAAAAAAAATCCTCAAAATTATAAAGAAGAAGCTCTTTAATAGCTAACATGGTCAGAGAATAGTCAGATATATCTAGCTTTGATCCATCAACAATGATTTTAGGCTGTAGCTGTTTAATCGTGGCTATTAGCTCATCTTCTGACATGTTTCTAAAGAATAGCTCAATACCTTCTTTAAATTTATCTTCTGCAAATGATCCGACGCTTGGGCCTAAGCATCGTCCTAGCTTATGGATTAATCTATAACCTTCCTCGGCGTGAATCTTGGAAAGTCCTACCTCTCGGCCTTTTATCGTTACAGTTTTAAGCATATCAACTCACCTTAGTTATTAATTGTTCAACAATGCCTATTAAATAATCTTAGATGAATAAATACAATCCCAAAAAATTAAAAAGGTGGAGTTGGATTCTTCAAAGGATTGTTATCTTTGACAGGGTTTAAGCTGTTCCAAATATCCTCTAAAGTGCTTCCAGAATTGCCGTCAGTCGGTGACAATCCAGCCAAGAATACAATGATATTATCAGACCTAAGACGCCATTCCCTAGCTTGGTGATTAACGCTAAAGGTAGGGTCAGGTATCTTTGTTAAAAAGCAAGACGGAGCTATGATGGTAGTGCCACCATAGCCCCTTTCCTTAGCCACAAAGGGCAAGACGCCAACGCCTGAAAGCTCGTCAAGTATAGAAACATAACTTAAAAAGTTGTTGCTAGGTGAGGATTGCATCAACCTAATAGTTATAGTTCCCGATCTTAACTTGTTACGAACCCTAGCGGCGTCGCCGTCTATGCCCTGCACTAAAGAATATCTATCAAAGTCAGTCTGAATGCTAAAAAAGTCTAGGTCATACCCCTCTAATGGGTATCCCGCTAGAATCATCTCAAAGTTTTTAGGGTCAAACTGTCTTAGAGTCATAATAAAACCTTATGGAGTCGGTACGGTGATTGTTCCATCTTGAGCAACCGTTGCAGAAACCGGCAAACCAACCGAATCAGTAAGAGAATAAACACCATCACCGCATTTTATAACCCAAGACCAATCCTGTGGAGTCGATGCAAAGGTAGAATCAGGCATCTTGTCAATATAAGCGTTAGTAGTGCTTACGATTGTCTTCGAGCCTGTTGACGTTTGATCGGCTGAATCACCATAAGCAATGTTAAGGCTAAATACACCGCCGTTTGCTTGAGTCTCGTCAAGCAAAGCAAGCTGTGAAAGGATGTAATTAGAAGGTGAGCATTGCTGTAATACTAGGGTTACTTCGGCGTTAGTTGCGTTAGTCTTGATCCTGCAAGTATGACCAGTTGCGCCCGTTACACTATTCCACATAGAGTTTGGCCTTGTAATGCTAAGCATTGTCTCGCCAAAGCCTTCTACGACATATTGATCTATGGTAACAATCACATTCTTAGGGTCAAAAGTCTTCATTATCATTTTAAACAGTCTCCTTAGTCTATAATTGTTCCGTTGATCTGAACTCGGTTAATGCCTGCGCCTGAATAAGCTGTGAAGCTTATACCGTTTAGAATCCTGTTGCTCCTATCTATTGGAGAAACGCTAGATGCTAATGGCACGTTGACTGTGAACTTAGGACTAGATGATATAACGCCTTGGTTTTCTGCTTGCTGTAATACAGTGTAAAGGGTCGAGCCAATGGCCGCAATTCCTGCATTGTCATAAGGGAGCTTTTCGTTAGCAACCAAAGAAGCAAAGATAGCCTCTTGGATTCTCTTTTCTAACCACAAAGCGCCAATATATGTATCAATCCATCCACCATTTGCAGCACGGCCATTATAGGTCACGTCAACGCCTGCAATGGATGAATATTGGTTAGCATAAGCCGCCCTAAGCTCAGTTTCCTTGGCTGTTGACACTACATTAGCATCAGTCAATTCTAGGGTCATGTAAGCTGGGTTATAGCTTCCTACGGTACGGCCTAGCATTGCGGACATCCAAGAACAGTCAGCCCTATCATCAGAATAAATGCTAAAAGCAAGGTTAGTTCCTAGATTAGGAGTCGCCGCAAAGAATGAAAAGCCTGAGAACTTTTTAGCTGCGGCACATGCTGCTGCTGCAATCTCATGGTCAGCATTGGCCGTGAAGTCGTGAACATAAGCAAACCAAGAGTCATCGTTTGCTAGGATGCTAGTAATATCAGAGGATGAAAGAAGGTTTTCAGCCGCTTGAGTAACACTAGCCACAATTGATTCGTCAACTGTTGCGCCCGTCTGAACTTCAGAGCTAACGGTAAATGATACACCATCAACCGCGCCTGTGATTGTAATGGTATTCTTGTCTACAGAATCAACCGCACTAGCTACAGCGGTAGCCACTTCAGATTCGACCTGAATCAACGCCGCTACTGTGTCCATTGTTGTGTCGTTGTCGGTAGTCCAAGATACTGATCCGATGGATACACCGCCAATAAATACTTCGACATCCTGACCAGAAACAAGTGGTACTGTGTTGTAAGTAAGCTGTGAAATTTGAGGAAGCGGAGTGCCGTCGTCTGACCTTGCTACATAAACATTACCAACTGCTGGAGTCTGGGCAAAAATCTTTTCTGCCATCTCAATTACGTTAGAAGCTGGCTTAATATCGCTGTCAGCCGCTAACGCTGCATAGCTAGTGTATTGCCTAACCTCGTGATTAGCCCAACCAGCGTTAAAGTTTTGGTCATTAGTCGTGCCGCCCCTGCCATTAATCAGGATGCTATCAAAGCTGGCTTGTGCAATGCCAGAACTTTGAATGGATATGGCAACGTCTACAATTTCATTAATTTCTGGCATAATTTACCACCTTTAAAAATTATAGTTAATCATTGTAATTGATATAATCAATCGGACCTAGCTTATCAAAGTAGTCAACGTCATCAATGCTTGAACCGTCTTCTAGCATTATATTAAAAACAATCTCAAAAGTAGCCCTTGCCTCATATTCACCACCTATTAAGGTAGTGGTATTTTGCGGCGGCGAAAAGGTTAAAACAGTTATAGGGAGGTTTTCTATTAGCCTCCATCTAACCGTTTGCTTAGACCAGCCAGTGATTAGCTGATTAGCCTCATCTAGGGCCTGAACATAATCATCTGAATAGCAATCAACCTGATAGGTCACCTCATTGCAGCTATATATTTTATAGACGCCAGTCACCTTATCGAATTGCCTTATCATCCTTGGGGCAGTAGAGCTAAAATATTGATATGAAGTATAAGGCTTTTTTGGCCTTGGGGCATTAGGATGATAAAAAATAACCCTTTCATTATTACCCGCAAGCAATGCACAAGCATATATTTCATCTTGAATCGTGCTAAGGGATAGACTCATAAATCCCCCTCTATTATCTCGTAGGCTATCGAGGCCCTAAGCTGCCCAGTATCGACTAGCGGCCTCGCCCCGCCTTGTGGGTTTTTGCCGCCCCTTGTTGGGTCGTTAAGTGCCGGCCAATCATTGTCCGTGAACTTCTTTTTAACTTCGCCAACCATTGCAGCCGCCAGCTTTCTTATGATCTTGTCAGGGTCAGCGGCCTTTGACAGCTCATTTTCGGCTATCTTTCCAATCTTGTTTTTGACTCTTTTATCGTTGGCTGTAGATCTAAGGAAAGATCTTTCTTTTTGATTGCCCAAGCCAAACTCATGAATCACAGCTATATCAAGCAAGGTATCATCAGAGGTGGCTATAGTGCCGTCTGATTCTCTTCTTTTCTTTTTAGAGTCGGCTTTATGGGATTTATTAACGTCTGGGTCAGCAAGAATACCAACTTTAGCCGATAGGTTTAATCCCATCAGCTCCTTTAGCATCTCTTCATTTTTTCGGTGTCTTTTGATTTCCACCTAGACCGCCTAATCCTTGGCAATGGCTACGATTTTCCAATGGGGAATCAAATAATTCCACCTTTCACATGATAGCATAGAATAGGTTTTAGAATTGTACTGAAATTGCGCTGCGTCAGTAATATTCAGGGCATTATTAACGATAGTTTGCACGCTATTTTCTTCCGTGAAAATAGTTATAACATCGTTATTCCTAAAGCCTTCACCTAGTAGCTCCCTTTGACTTCCTGTAACGGGCTGTACGCTTGCTATAATAGTCTTTGACTGTTCGGCCCCTTCCACAAAGACACCATCAACATAGGCATCACCAGAGCGCCAAGTCATGGTGATATTTTCAGTGAATAGGCTATTGAACATTAGCAAACCACCAATGGAGAGGGTCTAAAAGTTTTCATAAGGTATAAAAACTCAGAGCCATATTTAGTCTTTGCTAAGTAAGACTTCCAGCCATCTACAGAACCCATAGCGGGCATACCGCCGTAAGATATGGACACGTTGCCAACCGTTTCACTGGCAACGCTCCCCTTTTCCATATCTGAGCCGCCAGAGTCAGGGGCTTGCGTATCATCGAGCGCATAATAGTGACAACAAAGCAGGGCCAGCGCATGGACCTGCTTTTTTTCTGGAAAGTATTTTGTGTTGCTATTTAGATAGACCATCAGAACATTTTTAAGAGCTTCAAATTCAGCAGGCACGCCAGTTCTGCTGGCATACTTGCCATTAGATACTATATTGACATACTCTGCTGTTGGGTCTATCGGTATAGCCATTAAATATCTTCCTTCATTTTCTCAAGCTGTGCCTTTATTGCACCCTTAAGCGGCCCTTTAGCAGTTTCTAACCATTCGCTTAGTATTCTGCTGTCATAAGTCTCTTCTACCAGCTTAATAGTGACCTTAACGGGCTTTTCTTTGCTCTCAACGTCCTGAATTATCTCGATGCTACCTGAATCAATCTTTCCCTTAATGCCCCGCTTAAAGCCGCTTCCGTCCTTGGTAGCAGCAAGCCAATGTGAGTCACGTACCTTATTGACACCTGGCATTAGGTTAATTTTGTCAGAAAGTCCTAAGCATCTAGCTTCATTGTTTTTGATAAGCATTTCATACCCCGTTTAATTAATAAAAAAACCTTGTGGCCTGAATATATTACAATCCAAACCACAAGGCATTACTAATTAAATACCGTCTAAGCGGCAAACGCTAAGAGGATAGGCGATAGTTAAGCCGCCAGTTCTTTGCTCGCAAGGTACAACAAGGGAAAGCCCCTGCTCTTGAGCTGTGTAAGCTCTAAATTCCATTGGTAGCTCAATCCAAAGCTTGTCGATGCTTCTATTGTAGAATACAGCGCAATCTTCGGAGTCATAGGAAGCACTAGCAGCAATGGAGTCCTTAAGCTTGTAAACTGGAACAATCTCATTGATGTATGGGTTGCTCTCTAAGACAAACTTTAGGATGGTTACATTGTTGTCGGCGCTCATAGGAGTTTGAGCGATCAAAGCATATTGTGCCGTTGGAAGCGCCATAGTAGTTGGAGCCTCAACGCCGTTTGATCCGTCAACAATCTGAGAAACCGCTAGGTTAATATCGTTAACGATTTCTAAGGAAGTCTTAGAAGCCCAATCGGTAGTGCCGCCGGCACCGTCTGGAGCTGTAAGAGTACCAATGTTAGGATGGTTAACGATACCATTGTAACCAACATCAGCATCACCGAAGAAAATTAGGTCATCTTCGACAACCATAGCAGCACGTCTAGCAGCAGAAAGAAGCTTGCTGTCAAGAGGCATGCCGCTCATGCGAGCTGCGCGAATGTCAGCTTGGGTGTATTCAAAAGAGTCACCGATTGAATAAAGTTGCTTTACTGACTTTTTGCTTTTCACGTTTACGCTAGGAAGATCCTTAGCGCCATTAGCGATAAGCTTAGCAACGCCAACGGCATCAAATGAACGATAAGCAACGGACTCAGCGCCTTCGTTAGTAGTTGCATCAACTGGGAAAAGACGGCGGCCCATTAGGTCAGGGTATTTGACGTCGAGTTCACGAGTCTTCATGGCTTCGAGTTCTTGCTCGAGCCACATTCCTTCGTCAGCGTCAAGAATAGTGTATTTACTCATATTTCAAATTCCTTATATTTTATTGATTAGTGCCAAGTATAGTCAAAGTCGATAACAATTAGATCACCGTCAGCAGCGGAGCTAGTGACAGCCAAACCCATGGCTAGAGTAGTAACTCCACCAGATACGGCCTGAACTTTACCAGTAGCAGGGTTGTAAGCAACCTGAGCGCCAACTGCTAGGGCTGCGCCTGCGGTCATCCAAACTCGGCCTTTCTTTAATACAGGCATCATTTCTTTTTCAGCGTAAACGTAAGAGCCATCAGCTTCTTTTTCGTGTGCGCCGTGGAATACTGCTAAGCCTAATGCTGCATCATCAGCAGCAGCCGCAACATACTGACCATCAGCAGTACCAGCAGCTAGGGCAACACCCAAACCGATTGAACCGCCTTCGGCTTTACCAGAATCTACTTGGCTAAGGCTTAGCGGCTCGGCCATTAAGCCTACAAAGCCCTTAGCAAAATCTTCGCTATAAGTTGTTTGTACTGACATTTCAAAACCTCTTAAAATTAAAAATTATACAATGGGCTTCTTCCAAGAATCCTTTAACTCTGCAAATGCTTTCTTTCGAGCTTCTTCGTAGCTTAGGGCCTCATCTTTCTTGATAGACTTGCCTAGCTTCTCAACGCTCTTAGGGGCTGGCTTTTCGCCGTCCTCGATAGCTACATCAAAGCGGGCCTCAACATAAGCATCAGACTTATCATCTAGCTTTGTTTCAGGTCGCAGCTTTTTAATAACTTCTTTTTTGACTTCAATATCTGAAAGTCCGTCAAGCTTTACTTCGCCTAAGAACTTTTCGGCCTTCTTTTCTAGTGAAACCCTAGCGGCCACCGCCTTAGCAAATTCCTCTTTGCCAGCTTCGTCCTTAACTTCCTTAAGCTTCTCGCCGTATTCATCCACCTTGGCTTGTAGCTTTTCATTTTCTGACTTTTCGGCGTCCAAATTCTTTGAGAGTTCGGCAAAACCTTCCTGCATTTTGGAAACCGCACTAGCCAATTCCTCGCTGGCCTTATACTCTTTTCCGTCCACGATAATGACTTTCATCATATCCCCTTTATTATCTTCATTATAAAACTCAATGCCATCACAGACAAAATTCAACTCTGACTCGGAATCTTTGGAATCGGTCAGAACCCTAGCCATCGGCCCAGCTCTTCCACGTTCAACCAAAGCAAGATGGTTATATCTTATCTCTCTTTGGATGCAGTCATACTTCTGGCCTTTCCATTCGCCTGCCTGCTCATCTAAGAAACAAGTATACCCTAAGCTCATTTCAAGCTTTTTGCCGTCTTTTATTTCTTGAATAGTGTCTGAATCAAAAAAAGTCACCCTTTGCTGTACATACTCTTCAGACTCGTCGCCATTCGCTACCGGCAACAAGACCTTCTTAGGAGTGTCGCTAGTCATGCCCACAACGTAGTCGTTTGCATTTGCGGTATTAACCAGCTCGCTTGGGTGCATGTTAGTAGCTGGCAATCCCTCAAGGCTTGCCATTGAAGCCTCGCTAAAAACTTCTTCCGGTAGTCTTAGCTGCCGAATAATTTTTATCGTGCCATCCGGTGACTTTTCAAAGTATGTAAAAATGCCTGTCCTAGTAAGGTTAGCCATAACTTTTAAAAAGCCTGTGCTTTCATCTTCGTCAAGATTTTTTGAGTCAAGCTTTACATAGTCAATATTACGCATCTTGTATCCTTTTTGGAAGGTGTGACAATTATACCTCACAATAAGCCATATTATCAATAGGTCAGAACTAATCAGGAAAGTATGGCAAAGCTACACATCTACACTGCCAAGGTTGACCTGGAATTGTATCAGACCCGCCGTTATAGTTGGGGTCACTTGCAGGGCTGTAGGTCGTGCCATTCACTGTCACAATGCCATTCCATGAGAATATCTTTCCGTTAAGATTTCTATGGGTATCCCTAACCCTTTCATCTTCTGAAGTCTGCCATTCGTAAAGCTCTATTCCAGCGTCTTCCTGCTGAGTCTTAGAGATTTCACCTAATGCGGTTGATACTTCGTTCCTAGCTACAAATTTAGCTCTATTCCATGCTGTGCGGTAAGCATCGGCCTCGATCTTTGGGGCTATCTTTTGGGCTATTTCTTCCCACCTAAGTCCCGCCTCAATGCCTTGGCCTATGGTTTTTTGTGTTCCTATTATTGCCGTTTGCTGAGTCTCTAAAAGATATTTAACAGTCTCATTGGTTGACCTTTTGAGCGTATCCATTAATGACTCTGATATTCTTGGCTCGATCAATACATCGGGGTTAGCTGATAGCATCGTCCGAGCAATATCTTGACTATACTCTTTTCCCATCTGCATAAAGATAGGCTCAACCAATTCCCTAAGCTCCCGCTCATTGAATTGACCAAAGCTAACCGCACCAGCCAATGAAATAAGAGACTCGAGGGTAAGTAGCGTGTCATTGTCTTGCAGTATTTTGCTTTTTTGTTGATCCTCAATTTTTGAAAGGTCGAGAACCCTTGGCAGTACAGTATTTGACACCTCAACCATAAAAGCCTTTATCATCTTACGGCTAATACGGTCGAGCATCCTGTCATATTTCTCATACTTTTTAAGAAGGCTTTTCCGCTTTCTTGAGCTTTTTATCCTTCTTTTTGTCGCTCTTTTTTTCATGAATCACCGCAATCATTGAATCAACTGGCTGAAATATCTGCATCTTCTTCGGCTTCTTCGGATTCTTCTGATTCTTCTGATTCTTCTGATTCTCCAATTTCTTCCTCTTCAAAGGTCATTTTCTCGGATTTTTCATCAAGGTCTAAGCTAGTTTCATATGAGAACTCACCCGATCCAAAGCGGCTATTGGCAACCTCGAAAGAATCATAAACGCCTTGAGTCATGTATATGCTGTCAATATCGGCCTGAATCTTTCTTGTTTCTAATACTGTTTTTTGATCCTGCTGATATAGAGGGTCAAAGGTAAAGGTCCAACTTTCCGGCTCTTGAATCGGTAGCAATAATTGATTGAAAATTATTTGAGCCATTCTATCTATTGGCTTTCTTAGCGTGTCTTCCTGCCTTGACTTGACCATATCATAATAGTCAATCATCTCGCTCTTGCCTTGGTCACCAACCAAAGCACCGCTTGGCCCCTCACCTAGCAGCCTCGTGTGCGGAATGTCACTAGCAGCAATAAGCCGCCTAGTGGTCACGTCCACTAGATCCTTTGCGCCTGTTAAAGCCACCTGCAAGTTTTGAAATTCATCCTCTTTATCTAGCACCAAGGCATTCATACTCGAGCGCATTTGGTTAACTAGCTGAAGCTTTTTAAGCACTAGCTCGTCTTCGTCTTGGCTAACCGCTTCGTTAAGCCCTTCAATCTTAAAGACAGGAACATTTAATTGACCTGTCACAGTCGCTGCATTGTCGTGTGTTGTGCTGTAATTCCTTACCGGCCTGTATAGCTTTGTGAATATTGAATCATGCCAATAATTATTGTTTTTATATAAATTTATCGGGAGGTGAGCGCCGTCAAACCTGATTAGCCTGCTATGGTGAATCTTAAGAGAGCTTGAGCTATTCGCACCATTTTCAAAGTACGTGTATATTTCCGGCGTGCCATATAGCGGGCTGTTTATGTCGTCAATTATATCGCTCGAAGAAATAGAAAAGTCCCATCTGTCGAGGATATGCAGGGCGTTAATCTGTCTTACTCTCTTAATTTCTAGCGGCTCCCAAAGCTCTTTGCTGTCATCAACCACGAGAAGCACGCAAGCGCCGCCTGAAGCCCTCGCATTTGACCATGCTTGCCTGAACTTCTTAAAGACTTCTAGCCGTTCAAATTCTTCGTTTAGTATCTTAGATACTTCGCTAACGTCTTCGTAAGCATCTGACTCGGCTATTTTCCATGTAACGCCTTCCCTAGTGGCATCGTATGGAATCATGTTACAAATCTTTGCTGCAATATCATCAGAGGCCAGAAGGGAATCAGTAACCCCTCTATTCATCCTAGTCCAATTTACATGGCTATGAGTGTTTTGATCTTTTGATCCACCTAGCCCTGTAATGATATTTGACCAGCCGTCGAGTATTCGCTTTACAACCATTTTTATAAAACCCCTGCCTTTAAGTGTCGTATGCCTTTGAGCTTGCCAAAGTGATTGAGTGCCATACTAAAGAAGTCTACTATATCGTCATTTTGACCATTAGGGAAGCTCGTTAATTCGTCAATTATAACATTAGTAAGAGGATGATTCGCCGGTATAAAAATATTACCGGCTTCAAATAAAGGTGCGACGCTATGCAGCCGCTCATCTTTTGAAACTGTGGCTTTTATGCCCTTGAGTCCTGATACCTCATTTTTTAGCAGTGATAGAATAGCCTCGCCGTTTGCGGCTTTCTCAACTAACCAAGATCGACATCTAGGCCACCTGTCTGACATTTCTTTTATCTGTTTTTTAGTTTCCACAACGTCCATCTTTTTCCTGACTATATCTAGCAGGTAATAATTAGCGCCATGCTTAGCTATTATGCCTCCGACTACATAGGAGGTGCCAGTCTCTTTAAATGTTAGATCCCAAGCGGAAACTAGCTGCGAGGTTTTAAGCTCATCAATCGGAAAGGGAAGGCTTGAATAGAGCTTTATATCATCGGCTTTTATTATGTTCCCGCCTTCGACTACTGGGCTTTGTTGATATAGTGCCGAGAAGGTATAGGAGCCAACTCTTTTCTTAAGCTGCATTATTTCATCATAGCCGCCCTTTTCATCTGGCCATAGTGCTTGATCTTTTTCCGTCCTGACTTCGTATTCATTCGGATAAGTTTCATCTGGCCCCAACTCAGGAAAGCTAAGAACTTCCCAGCCATCGGATAGGGCGCCCTCTGACAATATTCTGCCGGCCACATCATCTTGCGCCCATCTCGTGTGCATAAGTATAGTGTGCGAGGTTTTATGTACACGAGTGTTAACAACGTCTGACCACCATTCCATGATTCGAGTCATCTGGGTCCGTGACTTCACTTGCGCCCTGTCTTTTATTGGGTCGTCACAAATAAAAAGCCCTTTATCAGCTTCGGGGTTTTCCGAGCCTATGTTACCTGCTGATCGGCCTGTGGTCGAACCTGTGGCCCCTACTGAGTATAGATAGCCGCCCTTTTCAGTCTCAAAATAGTTTTGGGTCGTTTTTAGGTTATGGTTAGAGTCGCCTAGAATAAGCTGCGGGAATATTTTTTTGTACCTTTCATTCATCATTATTTTTTGGCAATCCATGTTAAAGCTGTTTGCTAGATTGCTCGAGTATGACGAAAGAATATTCTTAGACCCTGAGAAGTGGCCCAGCCACCAAGCGGGAAACATCCTAGACACGATAAGGGATTTTCCCCTTTGCGGGCCTACCCAAATCATTATCTTCTTACCCGTTTGGCCTTTAAGCTTTGTTAGCCGGTCGCATATTGCAGCATGGTGCCAGTTTACTTTGTACTCAGGCATCACGTATTGAATGAAGCTTAGAAGATCATTGCGGGCATCAAGTCTTTTTTTCTTTTCTTCAATTATCGCTTTGGCCGTCTGAGTATCCATCTTTTTCCAATGTATTGAGCGCAATGGCTAGACGTTCATTTAATTGCTCTTCTGATAGTTCTGCAATGTTTTGAACTTTAACGGTAACATTCTTTTCATTATCAGGGTCATTGCCAAAGGTATCGCTATTTCTAAATCGACATTTTACGTTATAAATATAGCTAGTCGAGTTGAATCCTTTCAGCTTTCCTCTTGTCCCTTGTACCCCCATTTTCTCCCAGAATAGTTGATATTCCTGCCATGCAAGCTTTTTAGCTTCCGCAAATTCTTTGTGTTTGTATTGCCATTCGTACACAGTCGTTTTACATACACCAATCACCGCACCAAATGTTTCATAGCTAAGCCCTTCTTTCATGTGTTCTATTAATTTTTTGCAGTATTCTTTTCTATACAAGCTCGGCCTCCCTACCGGATTACCTGTCGGCGGTCCTACCTGTTGACATTTTTTAGAGCAATGTTTTTTAGTTTTGATAAACGTACAAAATACCACGCTACATGCACGGCATTTGATCTCTCGCCACGTTCGATTTTCAGGTAAAGCAATCGGCATTTTAGCCTTGGTTTAACAAAGATATAATTAAAAAACTGTCAAGCCCTTATTATATATGGCTTATATCTTTTTTACAATCTCAGCTTTTTTAACAAAAGCCCTTGACTGTCACACAATACTGTAATAGATATATATTCATCGGAGGGGCAATGAAGCCACCAAGAACGAAAGGTCAAAAAATGAAACTAACAATCTGGACTATCAAAGAAACAAGCGACGTTGACGTATATAGCTTAATGGCAAGAACAAAAAAGCAAGTGCTAGCTCAATACTGGCAAGAATTTTCAACCAGCCTTGAACCTGTCATTCAAAAACAGGTGATTGAGTTCAAAGATTCTTTTGACCTGTTTGATCTTGCTACTGGGGAAGGCGGCGGGAGAACTATAGCAGGGCTTACCGAGAGCCGTTATTTGATAACCCCAAAAGGTGCAAAAAAAATACCCCTCGATTTTTATGATTATGAAGAAATTGAAGCTCAAAGAGATATTAATGACCAGCACAATAAACTTTTCTCTTGACTGTCACACAATACTGTAATAGATATATAGACATCGGGGGAACGAACCCCCAAAGAACAAAGAATAAGGAATAAAGACCATGACAAGATGCACAAAAGGCAAAGAACTAAAAAAAGAGATCACAACAAAGCTAGGCATCAAGCCATCTTTGATCAGCGTAAGATATGACGGCTCATATAGAATCGGCCTAAAAGACTGGTCAATCAGCAAAGACGCCGTTGAAGAAATAGCAAAAACTAGGCAGTCAGTAAGACGCTGCGAATACACTCATGAGATTCTTTCAGGCGGCAACACTTTTGTCTTTGTTGACTATAGCCTCTCTGAACCACGAGAAGCATGCGTAGAAGCCGCCAAAGAAGAGATAGCCAAGTGGAACTTTGACGAAAGAAACAGCACGCCAAACAGGGAATACCACTTGATAAATGCCCTCATTGAAAAAGGATTCTCAGGGGCAGAAGCTAGACAAGCCCTTTATAAAAACTATGAACTTTGGGCCAAATAACAAAAGGGGAGCCGAAAAGCTCCCCCAACAACCAAATAAGGGAAAGGCAAAAATGAGAGATTTTTATGACGTAACGTGGACCGAAACCGTCGAGCTAAGACACGTTGTCACTGTGGAGGCATCATCTGAAGCCGAGGCTATAATGATAGTCGAAGCCAAAGAGGGATTAGAGCCACAAAACAAGCCCCTAGAGCCACGCAAACCCCAAAGAAAGGTGATCCGCTAATGCAAAAAATAGACAGCCAAGAGAGTGGAGAGGCCCGCCCCGTAACGATCCGGCTAACATCACGCCAAATTGAATACCTGAAAAAAAATTCAGGTAATATATCTAAGAAGATTCGAGAGATATTAGACAGCCAAATTGAGCAAGAATCCCACAACCCGCAAGGCTAGGCATCACCTAGCCTTTTTTTTGTTCCTTAGAGCCGTTTTTTCAGCCCTCTCAACTCGTTTTATATCTTTATCGACTAAAGCCCTTATGTAGTTGCTCATAGATCCGTCACCGGCTTGTTTTTCAATATGATGCAATTGGCTGGCCGTCATTCTAACGCCAATTATTTTAGCCGTTAATTCTTTAGCTTGATAAAGCATACCTGATCCCATGTCAAAAAGTACCCCCGTATTAATTTGACCTAGACTTTGTTTAACACTAAAACAAGACTTTTTGCCAATATGCAAAATTAGACCTGCCAAAACAATTCGTTTTAAAAATCATTTTAAAGGATTTTAAAAGATTCTAAGGATTTTAAAAGATTTTAAACCATGTCATTTTATTTTCTTTCTTTAAAATCCTTTAAAATAACGCCGATTCTTTAAAATCCTTTAAAATCTTTTTTAAAAGATTCTATAGATTTTAAAAAGATTCTAAAGCTACGCCAAAAAAGTTTGTCTACTTTGTCTATGTGTTGTCTTAACTATAAGTAACTAATATTATTATATATATATATACATAGATAGAGTAGACATAGACCCTCCCCACAGATATATAGAGGGGTATATATAGGGGTGCCTTGTCTACTTTGTCTACTTGTCTTAAAAAGAGTCTTAAGGTGCTGAGATTTCAGCTTATTCGGAGTGGCGGGAACTTGTCTGCTTTTAAGACATTAAGACCGCCTATGTAGAAATAGGCGGTCGATTTCCGCCTACAATTTCAATAGTATACCATCCTTTATAATTTCGCCACTCTCAATTAGCTCAGAAATTACTTGATTCCTAACAAATGATTTTATCCTTTTCCCTGCATTGTTTGAAATTTGACTTTTTGTCTGTGGTCCATTTTTTCGTAGCTGCCTAAATAGCCGCCTTTTAAATACCAGCTCTTCTGTGTCCGCTGAATTGGCTGTAGATACGTTTGCTGTAAATTGCTTATCTGCATATTTGACGGCCCATCTCATAATTGACTCATTAACCTCGAGTCCGTCAATTAATCCTGTAGGGTATGCCCTGCAATTAATCAAAGCTATTCTTGTGGCAATACGGCACGCCAATTCTGGGAGCCTAGTCTTTGTTATTCCTTCGTCGCCATTCTTGCCCATATTGTCGTGGTCTGTACATTGTCGATCATATTCCTTTAATACCCTCTTGGCTGGCCCTGTCATTGGGACCACAAATCTATTCTCTCGGTCATATTTTGCTTTTATATTTTCATAAGTCATCTTAACGCCATCTAATGAAGCCGTTAGCCTCTCGCCAAATCTTAAAAAGAAAATATCTTCCTCTATAAAGATTTTATCTCCCCAAGATATGGCCTCTAATCGACTACCAAAGCCAGAAGTCATGAATTTGCTATCATTAGCAAGCTCGGCCCATTCGTTAGCGATCCCGCCGCCGATAAGGCTAAAGGCAGGCGCCTTAACCTTGGCTGCCTTGTATTTATCATCTGCTGCAATTTGCCCCGATAAAGCCCCATTCTGCGACATGCTCCACAATGTCAAAAGGACATCGGCTAAGCCATCACCTTTTGAAGCCTTGGCCTTGACTGTTCTTATGAAAGCCAGAACCTCGTCATTGATAGATACTGCAACGCCGCCGGTATTAGTCAGAATCTGCTTAAGGGCCACACCTGAAGCTGGAAGAGGTATCGTGTCATATTCTGGGTCAATATATTCAGCCATAGCCTGAATTGAATTAAGTGCGGTTGACTTACCGCACCCTTGACGGCCCGCCATTATAAAGAAGGTTGAAATACTTGTCTTTGCATGAGTAGCGGCCAGCCCTTGGAATATCATCGAGGGTAATGCTTGGGTAAAAATACCTATAGCCACTTGTCTAGGAATCTGGGGCAGTTCTTTGATATATTCAGCTATGAGCGCCCCACAACGCCCTTCGGGTAGCTCTATATCATATTCAATTTTGTCTTCGCTGTTTTCGTAATCGACAAAGGTAGATTTTTTTTCGATCTTTTTTTGAGATTGAGCAATCCTAGACATGGCTTCTAAAGATATATCATTTGGGTCGATCCCTTGACTTTTTGAAAGATTAAAAATCCAAGAGCTGTTAATAGATCCCGCCTTAAAAGTATTCCACTTCTCAACCATCTCTATATCTTTCAACACTCTTTTGGGGTCATCTTTTTTAGACCAACTGCACCACATAGAAAAGGGTCTGTCTCCATGATTATCAATCCCATGTAAGGCTTGCCCAACTGATACCCATTCGCTGTAGCTGCATTTTTTAACGTCGATTTTTTCTAGTGCTATTTCAACTTCAAGCATTTTATCGCTGGAGATAAATTCCTTTTCCTGTGTAGCTTCTAATACTTCAAATTTATCTAGCCTTTCTATCAAATCATCTGGGAGTTTTTCTAGCACCATGCCGCTATCAGGTGAGAAGTCTTCAGCCCACTTATAAACCCCTTGCAAGTGATTAGAGCCAACGCCGAGAACGTAAGCGCCTTCGGCTTGCACGTCTATGCCTTTGCCTAGTTTCCCGTGGCTCGTTTTGATTCTCACATCTTCGGGCAATTCATAATAAAGATGAAAGCCGCCGCTTGGCGTGCTTACCATGAGCGTTTCTGGTATTTTTATTTCAGATTTTAACTTTGAGAATGAATCAAGGCCGCCGTTTCTTGGGTCAACGTCAACCACCACTATCCCATTTTTTGAACCCGTGACAATGCCGATATTTTCGCTTGAAAAGTCTGGCTTAAAATCTTTTGAGCTGTTTTCTTTCCATGCTTTAACTTTGGGATGCTTGCCAATTGCCCCGCATGATATATTTCCGCAGCTACATTTTCCATCTATGACTTTGTGAACTGGGAATGAAAAAAATTGCAATTCGTTCATCTTCAAAACTCCATTTTGTAAAGTTGACTTTTGTCTATCCTATTTAAGACATACTTAAATATATGCCTTAGATCATTGATATATACAATCAGACATTAAGACGCCAAGTGTCTACCATGTATAATTTGCGCTGATTTTTTTTTGAAAAAAAGCTTGCCAAAGTGTTTAACACGCCGTAAAACAAAAACCAGTCGAGAAACAAAGAATAAGGAAGATAGAAGATGGAATTAATAAGAGGCAAACAGGATACAGCCAAGCTAGTTGTCCTGTATGGCACAAGCGGCGTGGGCAAATCTACGCTATCAAGCACAATTGAAAATAGCGTCTTTATAGACATAGAAGGCGGGCTAGATGAAATTGACTGCATTAAAACCCCAAGAGTCAAAACGTACAATCAATTCAAGTCATACATAAGAGATTTAGCAAAAGAATCCTTTAACACAATCATTATTGATTCTGCTGATTCTCTTGAGAACTTAATGACTAAAGAGATTTTATCCGAGCATGATAAAAAATCTTTGGCTGACTTCGGATACGGCAAAGGCTATGAGCTTCTGTCTGATATGTGGACCAATGCCATTGATGCTTTTAGCTTTGTTAAAGAAAAGGGCATCAACGTGGTTATTATCGGCCACGATCAAATCCAAAGATATGAAGATCCTCGTCATGATGGTTATGACAAGATCATGCTAAAGCTTCACAAGAAAAGCGCCGCTAATCTCATAGCAAGATGTGATGCTCTTCTTTTCATGACTTATGACATGATTGTAAAAACCTCTGAAAATGTTATGGAAAAGAATAAGGCAGTAGGAAAAGGTAAGCGCATAGTTTTATGCTCTGATAACCCCGCCTACCAAGCTAAGAACCGTTTTAATTTGCCCGATAAGATCACCAACATCGGTGAGCTTTTTAATTTTTTAAAGAAGAATAACGAACAAAAAAAGGATGAGAAGAATGATTAGTTTTAGCTTTGACGCAAAAAAAGAAGAATCTTTTGACAATAGCCTAAAAGAGGGCAGCTACCCAGTGACCATCGTAGAAGCTACTTATAAGCCTTCTAAGAGCAATCCCAACAATTTCATGATTAGCGTAGTCTATCAGATTAGCGGCGATTCTTTTAATGGTTGGAAGATCTACGATAATTTCAACGTGGTAAATTCAAACGAGCTTGCCCAAAAAATTGGCCGCTCTGACCTTAAGGCAATGTGTGAATCTTGCGGCTTGGAAGGCTTTAGCAATCCATCTGAGCTAATCGGCGAAAGCCTCATGGTCACGACGAAAAACAAAGTTTTTAACGGTCGCGAAAATCCTAACGTGGTTAAATATGCGCCAATTTCTCAAGGTGAAAAGACTCCTAATCATCTTGATGATATTCCTTTCGGATAGTGTTTTTTTTGACGCCCTTAAGTGCATCGGGTCATTCTTGGCCCGATGCAAATTATTAAATACGGAATAAAGATGAAATTAAGAAAGTATCAGCAAGAAGCTGTATCTAAGACG
>Ga0208767_1001339_pt1 | contig 19668 bp, 22 predicted proteins | sample VirMetDEL_Mar_21_FD_184514 | JGI IMG/M metagenome (GOLD analysis project Ga0208767, IMG submission 184514) | Aqueous microbial communities from the Delaware River and Bay under freshwater to marine salinity gradient to study organic matter... | ecosystem: Environmental > Aquatic > Marine >... | reverse complement strand
CCACAAGCAGATAGAGACCAGTTACCACCAGAAGAGACACCTCCTACTGACCAACAACAAGAGCAAGCTATAATCGAGCAACAACGTGTCGAAGGAATAACACAAGATGCCAACTCTTTAATTGACGCACAGTTATTAAATAAACCTGTTGACGCTAACCTACTTAACAGTGTAGCAGAGAGGTTAGATATAGATAAACGAGTAACACCACAACTTCAGGCAGATGATCCTGACACGTATCAAATTCAAGTAAATACTGCACTTACCGAAATAAAACAAAAATTAAATACTCCTGAATTTAAACCACAACTCAGTGAACAAGATATAGTACAGATTAATGCTAACGCTAATGCATTATTTGAAAAACAAGAACTATATGAGGAAACAGGTGATAACATGCCTACTTCCGAAGAAGTTAATAATATAGCAAGACAGTTAGGCATTGACCAAAGAGTAGACCCGGAGACTGCGTTTATAGAATCTACCACAGAATATAACGACCAAGTAAATAAAATAATTGAGCAAGCAAGAGAAAAACTAAAAACGTCTGAATTTCAAACCGGAATTGTGGCACAAGAACAAGAACCAATAGAAACCGAAGCACCTCCTGAGTTTAAAACTACTACAGATATAAAACCTATTTACGCACATACAACGGGTAGTAATTTAAATGAAGTTAATTTTGAGACTAAACAAGAAATTGCAAAAGATATTAACGAGGAACAACCAAGCCAAATTAAAGATTTATCTTATAATAATTTTGAAGGTATAACACATACCGTAAATATGGAGGTGGATGATGCAATTAAATTTACACCTGAAGCTCCAGTAAATAGAGAAGCAGTTGATGCAATAAAAGAAAATATAACAAATAAAAAAGCATCAATAAGTTTACCTGAAATAGAGGTAGAAATAGAGACAAATCCTAGGACAGGAGATATAGGTTTTACATCTAGAAAACTATCTCGTACAGAGGATGAAACCGGACTACGTACACCTATAAATACTCTTACTGCATTAAAAGAATTAGGTGTAAAAAAAGTACCTGTTGATGTTAGTGTTGGTGGTCTTGGGCTTGATAAATTCCCGTTTTTAGTGACTGTTTCTAATATTAATCCCGCCGATAAATACTCAGAATTTTTAAAGTATAGAGACGAAGTAGGTTTTGCTAAACTAGCCGGGGTTAAAAATATAGTATCAAGTAACCTAGACGCTAAAGGTAAACCGATAGGAAGATTCATATTAGATTTAACCACCGGAAAAGTAACTCCTTTTGATAGTAAAGATGCAGCACAAAAAATTGTTGAAGAAGGTTTGAAACAAGCTGGAGAAGAAGATGAACCTAAAAAACAAAAGGTAAAAACCGAACCTAAAAAACAAAAGGTAGAAACTGAACCTAAAAAAGCTAAACCAAAAGATGTAGAAATACCAACAGGTATATTTAACCCTACAGCAGAAAAGATTAAACAGTTCACAGAAGATGCAAACATTAGTACAAATAAAAAGAAAAATAAAGTCTTTATGGGGATACTATCTAAAGACCCATTTGAAATAGGACAGCGACCTTTTAAATATGAAATAGTAGGAAATAAAAATTTAACAGATTTAACAAATCGTTTTAGTTATGACATAGCGTATATTAATAAAGATAAAGATGGAAAAGTTTATGGTCTAATTGCTAATAATGGCATGTCTGAAATTATAAATACTTCATCATCAAAATATCACATTCCTACTTTTATACCTTTTAAACAAGACAGTAGGGGTGTTATTAAATATTTACAAACTAGTGAGCTTTCAGCTTTTAATGTAGCTAGCATTCAAGAAGTAATAGACAAACCTATAAATGTAGATGCAATTAATCGAAAAAATATTGTAGATTTAGGAAGTCCTGAACTAACAAATAAATGGGTGGAAGAAAATAAAGATAAAACACTTTTTACACCTCAACAATATAAAGAATTAGAAAATGCCTCTTTAACTGCAGTGGGTACAATATCTAAAATATTAACGAGTAAAGATGGCCCATTTAAGCCATTGGATAAAGATAAAAATTCTCAAGTTATTGTTTCAGATAAGGTGCAAAACTTTATAGATAAAGTAGGTAAAACATCGGGAGACCAAGGTAATATACAAGTCCTTTTAGAAGAGTTAATGAAAAAAGTAAACATGAAAGGGGCTAGAGTCTTTATCCACGATAGGACTGATACAAGTGGATTTATCAGAAATAAATTCGATGCAGGATTCAATACAATTAATTTTACTTCAAACCGACAAGTAAGTAGAGCAAAGTCTGAATCAGACGCTTATGGGTCTATAAAAGCAATAGGGAATGATAGATACGCTATGTTTCTTAATTTAACAGAAGCAACAGGTAAAGACGGAAAATTAAAACCTAGATTTATGCAGACAATTTTACATGAGTGGGGACACCTTGTTCAAAGGCATACTTTTAAAAATGCAAGTGTCGGAGTGCAAAAAGCTGTAATGCAAGATTATGCAAAATGGTTTGAACGATATAAAGATGCTTATGGCCAAACAACTCTTGACACTAAAAAAATTAATTTCGATAGAGCTTTTAATGAAGAAAAAAGAAAGCAATATATCAAATTAGAAATTGACCTTGCAGCGGATGTAGACAATCTATCTAAAGGTATCGGGGGTTATATTAATAACAGTGAATACCACATGAGTTTTAGAGAATGGTTTGCAGATAGGGTATCGGCATGGGCTATAACTAAAAAAGAACCAAGAACAATAGTGGATAAATTCTTTAAATCTGTGGGTGATAAAATTAAAAAAGGTATGGAGACATTCCGAGCATGGCTACGTAAAAATGTTAATGCAGTTTTTGGAGAAAATTATCAGAAAAAATATTTTGAAAGTAATACTTCAATAGACAATTTCTTTAAAGAAATGCAAGAACGAAATAAAGCCCCACCCCCAGAAACTGCTATAGACAATTTAAAACAATTTGATAAAACTGTAATGCGACCTTATCGGGCAGGGGACACTAGACCTTTTGATGATTGGCTCTACAATGTCAAAATAGAACAAGATAATTTAGAACAAGGTCTAAAAGACTCTACATTAAGCAGTGTCGTAAATGATATACCATCTACAAAATATCAAGACAATGAGTTATTAGAACAAATTGATCCTAGTGTACCTGTAAGCAATACAGATATAAATAATATAGTACGTGATAATTTAGATAGGCTACCAAAAGATTCCATACCTGAAAAAGCTAAAAATATTTACAGGGGTGCGAGTAATACTGTGCGTAATGTTTTATTAAAAGTAATGGGTGTAGATATTATCGCAGACTCTTGGACAAATCTAATAAAAGGTAAAATAGATGGCAAGGAAGTAAAACCTCTATCTGAGTTTGATAAAATAAACAAACAATTTGAAGGTGAATTACGAACCCTCATAGCTGAAGGTAGAAAGATAACTGATAAGATATTAGATTATAGGGCTAAAAATACTGACAATGGTTTATATCAAGCTCTGCATGATTTATTTTATGGTTCTACTTATGCAAACATAGATATGAATGCAGGGCCTCCTACAAAACCTGAAATGGATAAACCTGAGTTAAAAGATTTTCCATACAAACGCCCAAGAAAAGATGGTCAAAAATATAGCATACCTCAATTTAAATCAGCTCAGAATAGATATGACTATCTTATGGAAGAGTATGAGAACGGTGTTAAGGCTTATAGAAGTTTAAAATCTGTTTGGGAAAGAGTAGGCCCAGAAGGTAGAAACTTATATAACCAAGTTAGAGATCACTATAGTAAGTCTTACGATAGATTGTTAAGCAGTTTTAAAAATAAAGTCACTGATTTAGGTATATCAGAAAATGATGCAGACCCTAAGATACGTGAAATATTTAAGATGTTTAATTTTAGTAAACGTAAACTAAAATTCTATTTTCCATTAAAAAGAAATGGTAGGTATTGGGTTAACTTCAATATAAAAATAACTAATGAAGATGGTTCTATATCAACAGAACCTGTAAATTTATCTTTTAAAACTGAATCTCAACAACAAACAGCTAGAAAAGTTTTAGAGGCATATGCCGATGCAAATCCTAATTTTATAAATAAAGCAGATATAAATGATTTTAAGAGTAATCTATCGAGAGGAGATAACCTACATTCAAAGAGCACTCTTGGTTTAAAAGAATATCAAAAGATACAAGATATTATTAAGAAGAATATTCAAGATGTGGAAGGCATAGATAAAAAAGTATCTAAAACTAAATTTGATGAAATAACAAATGATCTAGCAGAAATGTATGTATCCTACCTTCCAGAACGATCTGCGCTTCGATCTCTTATTGTAAGAAGAAAAAATGTCTTAGGTGCAACAGGAGATATAGCAGAAGTTTTTGCCGCTTCAACAATGGGTCAAGCTCGACAGATTGCTAGATTAAAATATACAGAAAAAATGGAGCAAGCCTTAGAAAGAGGTAGAACTTTATTAAAAACAGATTTAAAAGATAACCCACAAAAAAATGCATTTACTGATGTATTGGATGCACTAGGTCAAAACTTAGATGAAATACGTAGCCCAAGACCAGGCCCTATTGTTACTGTAAATGGAAAAGATTACAACGTATTAAATAGTGTTGGTAAATTAGGTTTTGGATACTATCTACTTACTCCTGCGGCGTTTATGGTTAATGGTGTACAAACTCCAACTTATGGTGCATCTTTACTCGCAGGAAGACATGGGTTGCAGAATAGCTATAGAGGGTTAATGAGAGCAACCATAGATGTTATAAAAGGTGGTAGATCAAATAGAAAAACTGTAAATGGTGAAGAAGTACCAGGTGGTTTAAATAATGAGGAATCTCAAGCAATATCTCAAGCGTATAGAGACGGTGTTTTAGATAGAACACAATTAGGTGAAGCAGGACTTGACCCTCAAGAAATGTCTACTTCTGATGTTGTTGCAAATAAATTTATGAGAGTTGTTCACATGATAATGAATGGGTTTGCAACCATCGAGAGATACAACAGAGAAATAACTTTCCTTGCAGCATATAGGTTAGCAAAACAAAATCCTGAATCATTAAGTAAAGGTAGAGATAAATATGCAAACCCTCTTGAATACGCAGAAGATTTAACCACAAAGTCTCACTTCAATTATTCAGCATCAAACTCAGGTTTATTATTTAAAGACCCTAAATTTAAATCTATATTAATGTTTAAAAAATACCCTGTAAATATGTACTATACATGGTGGAGAGTAATAAACGATTCATTTGCAGATTTAAAAAAAGAAGGTTTTAGCGACACAGATATAAAAGAAATAAGAAGCCAAGCACGAGATCAACTCTTTGGATTATCTGCAACTGCATTCGCAACTGCAGGTTTATATGGTGTTCCACTATGGGAGCTATGGCAATGGGTGTTAGGTTCACTGTTTGATGCCCTCGATGAAGATGACATAGATGTACCTGCAGGAGAAAGAATACGAAACTATCTAAGAAACACTGCAGCAGATATTGGTCTTCCTGAAGGTGCAGGTGAATTAGTTTATAAAGGCCCATTGCAATCAGTATTGGGTATAGAAATCGCAAGACGACTCGGTGGTGGTGCATCACCATTTTCTTCCCCAGTTGCAGCAGATGATGAAGCAAGTGTATTATTCAAAGCTATGGAAGTTATTCTAGGCCCTGTGGGTGCAATGGCATTTAATATAGAAGAAGCTGTCGATAGACTTCAAAGAGAGGATGTAAGTTTTCTACGAGCAATAGAAATAGGTATGCCATTAGGTTTAAGGAATATACTAAAAGCTATTAGATTTGCCGAAGAAGAAACTGCTACATCCCTAGCTGGTCTATCTATTGTTGATGATGTAGGTAAATTCCAAATCTTTATGCAAGCAGTAGGGTTTACACCTGCAGAGATATCCAGACAGTTTGACTTAAACAATGCTAGAGTAACTCTTAGTAAGCAAGCAAATCGAAGACGTTTAAAATTAATAACAAAAGCAAGTCTAGCTGTACTACATGATGATGACGATCTATATAAAGAAGCAATGAGAGACATTAAAAAATTTAATAATGACCATCCTAACATGCCTATAAAAGGTTCTTCTATCCGTAAATCTGCGAGAATGAGAAGACGATTTATTAATACAAATGAGTTGTATAAACTTGGTGGGGTGTCAAGTCTGAAACCAAAAGACTTACAGTTCTATGATGACAAGTTAGGATTTATAAGTGAATGATGTACTTGAGAGTGTACTAGATTTTGTAGGACAAGAATTACAAGAAGTAGAACAAGACGGAAATCAAATAATACTTATATTTGAAGAAGGCGAACTTATTATAGATTATTCTAGTGCTTCTAAGTTAAACTAAGGCAACTATCCCTTAACAACAAGTATATGAAAAACAGAAATTTGAAACCTAGCGACAACTGGAAAACCCCACCAGAGTTTTATGATAAATTAAATAGTGAGTTTGATTTTAACTTCGATCCTTGTCCATATAGTGAGACTTACCCTATTTTTGATGGGTTACAAGTAGAATGGAAAGAGCGAAACTATATTAACCCTCCTTATTCTCAAAAGTTAAAAGAGGCTTTTGTAAAAAAAGGCATTGAAGAGTCAAAAAAGGGGAAGTTATGCGTATTCCTAATCCCTGTATCAACATCCACTAAACTATTCCATGATGTTATATTGCCAGAAAACCCTGAAATTAGGTTCATAAAAGGTAGAATAGCTTTTCATGGCTATAATACAAAAGGCGAGTGGAGTACAAAAAATAAAGGTATGCATGATTCTATGGTTGTGATTTTTGATGGGAGATGAGTTACTTGTTGTCAAGGGATAGTTACCTAAACTAATCTATTCTCCACACTCTAAGACCTTGTATTTTATTCTCAGTTTGTAGTTTCATTTTTATACCAACATGAGCTTGTCTAGCTTTTCTTTTTATTTCTTTTCGCAGTTCTTCCGATTCCAAACAAGGGATAAAAAAACTACTACCGACTTTAAATTTAGACCACTCTATATAGTGCTTCTGTCCTTCTGCTTCTATTATATAAACACTACTATGCTGCATTTGCTAGTTCAGATATATCCAAATCTAATTTAGCACTTTTTAAAACGATACAACTAACTTGAGCAGTTGTAGACCACCCCTTACCTAAACGTGCCGAGACTGACCTGCCTGACCCCTCAATCACCCCATTAAAAACTAAATCAGATACTAACGTTCTATAACTAACTTGTCTACTAGCACACCATTTTTTTAAACTAGATATACTTATATAAATATTCCCAGTATCGGTTTCGGCTCGCACATTAAGAACCCCTTTAGGAGATAGAAGTGGTAACTCTCTTTCAGGGTCTGAGTCTTTCAATCTTTTATCTGCTGCCCCAGAAATGACTAGCATACTATTAACATTATCGTTTAGGAATGTACCGATATGATTCATACTTGAGTTAGAACCAGAACTATAACTTACCTTCTTTTCAATAATAGTTGAGAGTGCCCACTCATAAGTGCTTTTTACATCTAAATCAAATAAACCTAACTGATTACCTGAGTGTAAACCACTGCAAACAGACGCAATCATAGGTTTCCAAAATCTTTCTTTAGATGTAAGTTTGCCATCCGTTGCTGCTCTGTCTTCATACGAATTAAATATATCATGCGCAGTGTTCATGTTACCTAAAAACCAGGTAAGATACGGTTCTGTTACAGTCCCACAATTATCTATAACTTGAGTAACGAGATCACCATTCTCTTCATCATCTAAATTATTAGAGGCTACCTCAATCTGCAACAGACGAATTAACTCGGCTTCACAATCCTCTTTTGCCGCAGCTAGTTTATCTTCAAAATCTGAATTAGACGTACATATTACAGGTGCCCTCCAGTTAATATCATTTATCCTTTCTTTATTCTCCTCACCTTGCAACCTATTCTTACCTTGCCCCCCTGATACTGTATAAATAAAAGATGATAGTTCGTCAGGATTAATATTAGTAAATTCATCTACAGTTAAAGGTATGGATTGCATTTGACCGAGTCTGTTTATCTTTGAATAATCTGAATCTGTACCCATCATCATTAACTCATTAGGATCACCCCATATCGAATTTATACATAGTAGGGTCGCTGTTTTATTCAAACCCACTTTACCTTTTAGATTCACAAGTATGCCACGATGTTTTGAGAATATATAAAATGGGGCACCGAATCCAAGACCAAAAGCAAAGCGTCTAGCCTCTTCTCCTTTTCTACCAAATAACCTATTAATTGCAGCTGTCCATTTCTCACGCTCACCTCTTATAGCGAACCTATGATAATGTTGTTCTAGTACACTACTATCCGGTGATTTTTTTACACCCCCTGCACTATATAATCTTTGCCCTAATAAGAAAGAAGTTTTATCTTTTGAAAAGCCCATCTGTTGAAATGTCATTTGTGCCATCCTATTTTTCTGTAAAAAATTAACCCAACTAATAAGGTAGCTCATTATCTCGTTCATCTGTGCAGGACTTGCTGCAACTCCATTCTTTGCTAACTCAGTTCTTAATTTTTCTTTTGAAGTTAAATCAGATAACGCTACCATAAAATTTACTACACCCTCCATAGGAAGATGTAATCGTAGCCCAACCATAGCACCATATTTTTTATCTTTATAAAGCTCTACTGCATAAATATCATTCTCATACACTTGATGAAATTTTACTTCACCTTCTGCGTCACCGTCACCTGGTTTTACTATTCTTTTATATACACCATTATTTCTTCTAACATATGGGGTGGGGTATAGTTTGGGTCTTTCAAATTCACTTTCAGTCCCGGTAAAAGCATCTGTCTCTTTTACCTTTGGAGTTTCTTCATTTTCTTGAATAGGATTCTTTACTGACCCTATTTGTATTGGTGTAGTAATTAACCCTTTTACTTGACAACCTTTACACCCATCAGGGTTTTGACCTTCAAAAGTCCTACAAAATTGTGGTTTGCTTACAGAGTTTATTTTCTTTATATTCTCTTCTCTATTATATCCTTCATACCCACCACACATTTCATCTAGCATTTCCTCCCAATCAAAACAAGGTCTCATAACACAAAGAATACCTAACCATACTTCATAAGGGACATCGTTTGGTTTTTCGTATGCTAGTTTGATTTGGTTACACCCAATACCCTTTTTAGATAACTCAAGTATTGTTTTAAATTCAGTTTCACTACCTTCTAAGATAGTTCTTGTAGCATCATCAAGCTCTGGAGTTTTTGGAATTAGTTTTGCGGTTATACTAGATGCAGGGATTATTTTTCTATAAGTGTCAAAAGGATTAACTTTTCCTATCTTTATATTACTTACAAAAGTAGATGTACCTTGATGTGTTGTGCCGGGTATTCTAAGTATTCTAGCAGAATCTAGTGGGACTGCAGGGTCAATAACTAATCCTTCTTTTTTACATAACTCTACAAAATCTGTTGCGAGTTGTCTCCACTCGTTCGTATCTAATTCTTTTTCAAAATCCCAATAAACATGTAGTCCATTGCCTGATAGATTAATAGTAGGTTCAGGCATATTAACTTTAGAACAAAACTTCTTTAGCTCTTTATTTGCTATCTCTACAGTAGGGTATGAATTATTTTCTTTACCAACGTCAATATCTAAGAACAAACATTTTATTTCTTTAGTAAACGATTGCTTTCTGCCGGATAAAGAATACTCTATATCTTTTTCTTTTCTAGTATTACTTTTAGATTTAATAAACTCAGAATTTGTACCATCAAAAGTAGATAGCGCAAAGTATGCATTGCCACCATCTTCACTAATTTTTTCTCCAATATTGTATATCTCTTCTATTGTATTTACAAAAAAGTGCTTTATTTTTTTCTCTTTTATGTCAACTACACAATAAAAGGAATCTTCCTTTGGGGGCGGTAAAACCCTAGTTAAAAACTTTAAAGGGTACAACATGGCTACCCCTTTTTATCTTTAACTCTATTTATAATACTTAGAAGAATGATTGCTTTTTCTAGATTTTTACCTTTAGGAGAAGATAAATTCTTACTCCATTTATATATTGTTTGCCTAGATGTATGTAGAATTTTCTCCATTTCAGCTACAGGAACCCGTAACCTGTGCAACTCATCATGCACTCTTTTACCTATATTATTTTCCATCTAATATCCTCCTAGAAACGAATGGGGCACACATTAGTATACCCCACTAACAGTGATTGTCTAATCCCATTCTGCGACTAAGTCACTTGCATTTTTGGGTGGCTCTTTCTTAGTCTTCGCAGGTCTTTTAACAGGTTCGCTGTTTTCTAGTTTTTTAGTGTCATCAGATTTTGGCAAATTAATCTTTAGCTCCACCAACGCTTTGGTATTTGGTTGTTTAGCCTTATCAACTACAACATCATACTCTTCTTTTGTAACTGCTCTTAGTGGTTTAAAGATTAGTTTTGGGGTAGCACTCTCAGTATCAAATCTAGCTTCAGTAATAACGTGTGATAACGACACACCGTTACCGGCTAAGAATTTTGTATACTCATCAAGTGGCCACTTGTTTTGCTCACCTGCACCAAAGACAGATGTAGCTGGAAGAATAACTTGATAGACTTCTCCATTAATATTATTAGCCATAGCCACTGCCAATCTACGATTAAACCTACAAGCCCTACCATTACCCATACCAGAACCTTTTATATTATTAGGGCACTCGATACAAGTTTTTGATACTGGTTCAGGCACATCATCAGATGGCGTTTTGTTATTATCAGACCAACATGCAGGAGAAGATATTTTACCTTCTTTATATTGACCATCATAGAAGATTCTATGCACTGGAGATGCTTGTAAAATAATCCACTCTTGTGCTCTAGCATCATCTTTTGCTATCTCTTGACCACCTTGCATAGAACGGAACACTCCACCCTTGATAGAAATTCTTCTAGGGCCACCCAGTTTTTTATTAGCACCTACAATAGTTTTTGTTGCTTCATCTAGCTCACCGGACTTCATGAAATCTGGTAAACCACCTTTAAAAATATCTAGCTCATTCGCCATTTGTAACTCCTTCTTGATTTGGTTCAACTTTTAAAAAATGATTCTTTACTTTTTCCATATCAAATCTATAGATGCCACCTACGACAATATATGGAATCTGATTCTTTCGGATTAAGTTACGAACATTATTCTCACTCACACTCAGATATCGTGCGACATCCTTTAGTGTTACGAGATAGGGTTCTTTAACAGCCATTACTTAGACCTCCTAACAGTTATTGAATATGTCGTATCGTAACTAACTCCTGGTGGTAATGCTTTTGGGTCATCCTCAATAAGTGCTTTAATTCTACTTTGAGCAATACGTTTTTCGTAAAGATCAACAGCATCATTTTCTATCACATATTTGTTGAATGCTTCCCAGTCATTAGTCCAATACCTGGTTTTTACTGAGCGAGAAATCGTGCCAAATTCTGTCTTGACACTATCTGCACCAATAGTCTTCAAAGTCCCAAGAACAGTATTAGAGATAGTTTCTAACTGTGCCTTGAGTTCTGAATCTTTTTCTTCGTAGTCTCTAGCTAAATCTTGTCTAGCCTGACGTATCTTGATGTAAGTCTTAGTGAGTTCACTAAGAGATGGAGATTGTTTTTCGACTGGGTCTCCAAAGTCTAGCTCTAACTGCTCCATAATTTCCTCCAAGAAATTGTTTAACTTTGTTAATTATAATCAAATTAAGATTAAGATGCAACGTTTTTATATAAATTTATTATGTTTGAGTGGATATCTATCTTGTTTTGTAACATTTTGTAGATTTTTCTCTCAACATTGCTCCCTTCAATATGAACTACTGTGACTGGATTCTTTTGTCCTGCCCTGTGAGCTCTAGCATTACACTGTAAATAAGTTTCCACACTCATTACCGGGCTCCAATATACGATAGTATCTGCTCTATGTAGGGTGACACCATGAGATGCAGATTGTGGTTGGATAATTAATACTTTTGGGTCATCTTTTTCTTGAAACCGTTTAAAGATTTCTGTTCTTTTTGTTGCCGATATACCACCATGAATAACTTCTGAAGGTATATTTTTACTCTTTAACTCATCATTAATAATCAAAATAGCATGGCGAAAAGGAACAAATAGTATTAATTTATTAGAAGATTCTTCTATAATCTCAAGTAATATTTTCATACGAGGTGATACATCAAAAGAAATTATCTCTCCTGCGTCAGAATATACTGCCCCACCTGATAATTGTAATAGTTTATTCATACATGTAGCTGCGTTAACCATTGTTATATCTTCACCTGCAGCACTAACAACTAACTTTTCTCTCATTAATTTATAGTATTTTTCTTGTTGGACTGTAAGATTGATTTGACGAGTAGTGTAGGTTATTTCAGGAAGATCGAGACACTCTTCTTTAGTATATCTAATCGCAGGTTGTAGTGCTCTGTGTACAATATCTTTTGCGTTTGGTCTTGGAATCCAAGTAAACTGAGATACTCTAATCATCACCATATCTTTCCATCTACCGGCAAATCTAGGTACGTTCTCTGGATTAACAAGTTTAGCTAGACCGAAAGCATCAACAGGAGACTGACTAGCAGGTGTTCCTGTCAACATCCATAAATACGTTTCGGGTTTTATAAGTTTGTTTAAAACTTTCCATCTCTTTGTTGTTGTGTTTTTATAGGCATTTGCTTCATCAACAACTATTAAATCAAACCCACCTTTTTCTATGTCATCTTTTACAATTTCAACTCCATCATAATTTATAACAACAAACTCGGCTTTTGATTCAATAATCTTTTTACGTTTTTCCCTTGACCCATAACAAACATCAGAATGCCTATGCATAGCTACTGAAAATAAATCTTGTAACCAGGCAGAGGTCATGATAGATAAAGGACATATTATTAAAACTCTTTTTATTCTACCTATACTCATTAGATAGTCTGCTGCCCATATAACAGATGCTGTTTTTCCAGTTCCTTGCTCATTAAAACACATAGAACGAGGATTTAAAGTTAAGAAAGATGCGGTTTCTATCTGATGGTCAAAAGGTTTGAATCTACCGGCAAAGGCATAGTCTCTTTTAATAGGGGATGGTATCTTTTTATGCCCAAGTTTTGTTAATTGTTGTGTTTCATCAATCCCCCAATAGACGACAACTTTGTCATCTCCTGCAGGTTTTGATTTAGGTATTGAATTTAAAATATTATCAGGGTTTTGAACTCGCATGAGTAACCCTTTATTTTCTATAATTTCCATTCTTCCTCCAAGAAAAATTTAATTATGCTACTGCTCCAGTTTTGGTACGTTTGAATGATCTGTTTTTCTTCTTGCTTTGAATTGTGTAGCCATCTTTATTCGTACCCCCTTTTGATAATGCTTTTTTATGAGCTATATCTTTTCCTTCTCTTTTATCAGCTTTACCATTTTTATTCTTATCTACTCCTTTTTTATCAATTGCTCTTCTTGCACGTTGTCGCTCCATTCTATCTTGGTGTTCACCACGTTTCTTTTGTTGTTGGTACTCTTTCTTATAAGGTCTTTTCTTCTTTACATAAGGCATTTAATTTCTCCCATTGTGTTCGCAGGATTCTACAGGACAGAACCGAGAACAAGTAAAATTAGGCATTGGATTCCACACATTACTCTCATGACACGATTTTAACTGTGCTACATCACCATACCACTTCGCCCATAGCTCTGTTTTATTTTCTCTATCAAAGTCTGCTTTAATTAGAGCAGGGTTCACTAGAAATAATAACGCAGATTTGATTGTTTTAACATCAGGAAAATGACTAAATACTGCTAACGACATGATTTCTAACTGTTTTGTATCAGCATATGCGGGGTTTTTTCCTGTCTTATAATCAACAATCACTGCTGTATCCCCATCTACAATAAGTAAATCAACTATTCCTCGATACCAAACGTCCTTATCAAAAAACCCACAAGGTGCTAGATTTACTGTCAAACCAAGTCTGTGTTCACAAAATACATCACCTTTAAATTTATTGAGTATCTTATCAATAGGTTCTTTGATGAACATGAACGCATCAGGTATAGGCTCATTATCTCTAACATACTTCTCTGCAATCTCATGCAGTTGATTCCCATAAATAATGGCTTCTGATTCTTTTTCTTTAACATCTTTAGCTACTTTCGTGTGAAAATATTTTTTTGGGCATTGTTTGAAAGTATTTAAACTACTGTAAGACCAAGCGATTTGGGACACATTCTCTCCTAAAGTTAGTAAAATCAACTTATTATGCCACAGATTACTTGCAATCACCATAGTTTAAGCCTATTCCAGACTCGCAGTTCAAAGGTAAACCCTCTGCCCATTCAGGAACATATCTCATACAATCTTCCACATACTTCTGTGCATCTTCCTTTTCTTCTTCAGGGGCAACACACATTACAGCATCATGAACGGTTAGAACAACAGGATACTTTTTAGCAATCTTAATTAACTGTTCTCCAATAACACACCTTGCCATACCCTGTACGATATTCTCCACTGCTTTCGCACCGTAGATAAACGTCATACCATTTCGAGAATCATAAACTAACCCACCACTTTTATGTGTTCGCAGATTCGGATACGATATCTTTAATCCTGATGGTAAAACAAATGCATTGTCTTCAGTTCTAACTTCAATCGCACCATTACCAATAGTTCTAGATTTTCTATCAACTAACATGTCTCGTAAGGCATAATCCGTTTCATTCCAAAGATTTGCAATGTTCATACTACTAAAACGATAAGTATTAACAATGTGATGAGATTCAGGTTCAGAGATTTCTACATCTTGTGACTTGAGAAACATTCTAAACTTCTTGTGACCCATGCCATAGCCACACCCAAGAATCACAGACTTACCCATGAATCGCTCCTCTTTAGATATATTATCTATACTCTTCTTGTAAATGCGACTAGCCATAATTTTATAGACATCTTCTTTATTCTCAAACTGTTTAACGAGATCATTTTGCTTTGCAAACCAAGCTAACACTCTTGCTTCAATTTGTGCAGAATCAGCATCAATTAACACGTGACCTTCTGGTGCGAGAATACATTTCTTCAAACTGTTTGCATTCTCTCCACGACTTGGTAAGTTTTGTAGATTAATCTTATCTAGTCCTGACCAACGAGTGGTGTGTGCCCCACAATATGAAAGAGGAACACCAAACAATCCACGATTTGAAATATCAATAAACCTTTGCGTTCTTGTTTCTTCCAATGTTGATTTGATACCGAGCCTAGCATTAGCAAGTGCTTGGACTTCCAAGTTAGAGTGCTCCAAAAGTTTTTTAAAACCTTCATCAGATTTAGCCAAAGCAAATGTTTCTTTCCCGGTTCTAGGACTGATTTTTAGTGGTGGCTCAACTCCTCTCTCTTTCAAAAGTTCTGCGAATATATTGTTACTCATTAATTCTTTTCTAGATAAATTAACTCTGCTTAACAACTCTTCTTTTTCTTTCTGAACAGATGTCAAGTGCTTTTCAAGTTTAGGTGTATCCAGTTGCAAAAGAGGACGAGTAAACATTTTTAAAGTCAAGTCTATAAGCTGCAGTTCTTTCTTTGGAAAGTCTTTCCCCAACTCCTTAAATATTTTATAGGTTAGCTCGACATCATTCTTACAATACCTACCATAAGCATCTAATTCGGATTGAGTGAAATCCCCTAGTCTTTTACCAAGTGCATCTAAAACTTCTGTGCCTTTATTTCCAACATCAAACTCTTCTGCCAATACTTTTAACGAATGCCTTGCGTGTACCCCTCTAACAGCTTTGGACATCAACATAGTGTCAAGGAAGAGCTTGGGGTGGATACCAAAAACAAATGATAGAATTGCCCCATCAAACATGGTGTTTTGACAAAGGACTGCATGGTCTTGCAAGTTTAGGGATTCAAGATGAGTTTTCACAATCTCATGCCCCCCTGTCACCCATGTCGCATTTTCATCATCAATTTTAGTAGACACCCCAATTACTTCAAAAAAAGGACTTCTAATGTATTCTTCAGTAGTTAATTTAGATAAAGAGAATTGCTTACTATAAAACGTTTCAAAATCAAGTGTAATCAATTTCATTTTATAGCCTTCTTCTCAATAGATTGCCCAAAGTGGTACTTTCTTTCTCCATTAGACATTTTTATCCAAGCCTCAATGTAGATGTGTAAATCACTCTCACTCACAGCGATTTCAATGTCTTTTGTTTCCAGACCTGCGTTATTATCTTCAATGCTCATTTTCTCTCCTTGTTGATAAATCATCTTTTGTTAGAAACCAATCAGGTTTCTTTCTTCTTGTCCATACCATTTTGAATTTATCTTGCTTTGCCATGTAGTAAGTTCGATAGGCAACGAGTGTGTTTGCGTCTTTGCATTCATCAGGCATAGCTTGTGGTGGGGGTGTGAATCTCCCAGTTTTCTTTATGTTAAGGGGTAGTAAATTTAGGTAAGGGTGCAACTTCAGATATGTTGCGTGGGTATTATTATATCGGTGTTTATATTCTCGATTGAGCCAGTAGAATAATGCCATCAAATAGCTGTAGTGGTGTTCACTTTCTCTAACCCAAATTGATGATGGGTGATTTACATGACACGCTTGATATAAAAGATTGTCGTAGTGTGTGTTTTCCAATCTATATTTTTTAATCTTACGATTGTTCTTTGATAGAGTGTGGACAACTTCCCCATCTAAAACCCTATGGGCAGTTGATAACATCTGCCCACTCTCAAGAATCATTTTTACAACATGTTTGTCACAATGCATCTCTGCACAAATTTTAGGACTTCTATGTAAATAAAAAATATTCATACGACCCCCTTTAACAACTAAAATACTGTAATGAATAACATCTTGGACAAACAACTTCTGATTCATCTATAAGTACCTGACTTTCGCCATATTCCCCATAAGCATAACCAGTATATCCACAACTTTCGCAAATATTTTTAGATTCAGTATCCATAAAAATATGCACCCCATCTAAATTTACTCTATGATAATTAAGCATATCATCTCCTAACTGTGATGTTTCGTTTGCCGAGTTCAATGATTAACCTTGCTTCAAGTTGCACATCATACTCACTATCTCGGTCAATATCTTCTAACCAAGTTAATAGTTTTTTGTTTGTCCATCTAGAAATATCTTTATCAATTAACTCTAATGATTGTTTGCCTTGTTCTGTAATCATAGCTCCCCCTTATTATCTTGCTCATCTTCTGATGTGTGTTTTGAGTTGACAATATCAAAGATTGCGTCAACTGTTTTTAATGTGTGCTGGTGGATTGTTTGGTTTGTTTCTTCCTCCAGATTTTTTAATTCAATATCAATTTGTTTAAATACACCCATGTCTTCCTCCATGTGTTGTGAAAAGAATGAAACCAGTTACAAGCTGTCTAGCATTGTAATCAGCTCCTCTAAATTATCTTTATGAATTACTAGTGCTTTACCTCCCTTCATCTTTATATCATTTAAATTGCGTAGCTGCAAATCAGTTGGTTTATTTTTCTCTGTCGCTTTACATTCGACCCCAATAAATACTCCCTTGTAACAGGCAATGATATCAGGAACACCACTTTTACCATACCCATTCATTATTGGTGAAAAATAATACACATTATACTTTTTAAGTATGTCGTATACTTTGCGTTTTACTTTTGATTCAGGTGTCATTTAATACTCCACAAACTGTCTTGGTCTTTTACCTAATCTATTCAGTCGACCATATTGATTTTGCCAACACCTTGTGCATCTTCCTCGTTGCTTTTGCTCAACAGATGACAACTCCGTTCGCATGATCTTCGTTTTGCATTTAGTACACTTTGTAATACCGAGTGTGTCGTCCAAGATGCGATTGATTTCTTTCTTATCCAACTGAAAAAGGATTGGAAATTTATCATAATCAATATCTTTTGGTATTAGTCTAGGTTTCTTCAGACTCATATAGTTTCCCCCTAATTATGTCGTCAATTCTTTGAAATGCCCTCTCCAATGGCTCGGTTTTTATTGTTGCATCTATGCTACGACTAGCATTGCGATTGTTGATAACAATGTGGCTTTTTGCTTTCCCTCTTTTTCTACCTTCGCAATATGATTCCTCTTCAATCATAGATACTCGTGGTGTAATAGAGTTAAATCCTAAATCATTCCATAACATAACAATCTCCTTCCTCAATAATCTTATCACAAAAATCCAGCTCGGTACTCACCTTCCATCTTATCGAACAACTGCTCACTTTTAAAATAGTCTAAAAAATTCTCGATAACAGGAACAGTAAACGCATTCCCCATAATTTGATATCTCCTTGAATTACTTACACAATCACTATAATTATCTGGAAATCCTTGTAACCTTTCTGTTTCAACAGGGGTTAGTTTCCTTACATATCCTGTGTCAGGCATTTCATACAGTCCAGTCTTCGCACCTTGTCCACCACCTAATGCTAGTAAACATTGTGATTTACCCTCAACTGAATAAACCCTTGTTGCTTGTTTAGGTGAATTACCAACATACCCAATACTTGCCCCTTTTGGATTCTCATATCGTTTGTAGTAAGGCTCTTCATAAACTACTTCACTTACAACAACATTATCCTTTTGAACAGTTGTCAGGGCATTTGATTTCCCATCTCGTCTTACTTCTAATCGTTGTGAAATGCTACCATCTTCATTATATCTGCCACGAATCGCACCCCCAAAAATCATATACTTCTTACCTTTTTCTTCCTTTACTACTCCTTGTTCTAGAATATCTCGCAGAAAAATATTTCTATCTTCAAGTGGATTTACAGGTAAGTTCGTCCAGTACAGTCTTACTCTGTTCTGTCCTGTTACTAATGCAGAATTTATCTTAACAGGGTTTATCTCTTGACCAAATGCATCAGATATATGTTCAGTAATTACATCTTGGTATTCCTGTTTCATGTTCACATTCTCAAGTAGAAAGTATCTAGGTTTACTCTCACCTAATGCTCTTGAAAATTCAAAAAACAATTTACTTCGAGGATCGTTAAAGTTCAACTGCTTACCCGAAAAAGAAAATCCTTGACATGGCGATCCAGCTATCAAAAGGTCTAGATCAAGGTAGTCGTGTCCGTTCACCTTTTGCACATCTCCAATTTGAATTGTTTTTGGAAAGTTCTTTTGAGTTACCTTGATGCAATATTGGTCTATCTCACTTGCATAATAGGTGTAGTCATCTTCATCAAAACCTAAATTTTTCAACGCACATTGTGTCGCAGACCCCCCATCAAAAAGACTTAAAATTTTTAGCTTTCGCATTATATATCTCTCCCAATTTGTTGTTGATAAAGTTCATTTTCTTCTGGGTTTTCAATATATTTATCAAGGTCTTCTGTTGTTGTGGTAAATTCCACCCAACTTTTGCCCTGACCATCATGCGTTGAAGAACATGATTCAACTAATGCTTGTTCACAACTGTGGTCTGATAAATGATAAAAAATTATCTCCTCGTCATCATCAAATCGTTCTAATCTGTCTATTAGTTCTTTTACTTTCATAACTTCTCCCCAAAATAATGTTCACATTCGTAACCCCTACTTTTTATTTCTTGGGATATATCTTCTAACATTTCTTCATCACATTCCCAAAACCCATTTCTGCATACTTCAC
>Ga0208767_1001338_pt1 | contig 19669 bp, 33 predicted proteins | sample VirMetDEL_Mar_21_FD_184514 | JGI IMG/M metagenome (GOLD analysis project Ga0208767, IMG submission 184514) | Aqueous microbial communities from the Delaware River and Bay under freshwater to marine salinity gradient to study organic matter... | ecosystem: Environmental > Aquatic > Marine >... | reverse complement strand
CAAACGTCACAGTCCCCGACCCGTACATGTCAACCTTCACATCACCCGCAGCGCCCACATACAACGCTCGGGTTGTGTCGGTGAGGTCCGATCCGTCGTTCGGTGTCACCGCGACAGCATGATGCGCCGGACCCCATTCTTCGTTGCGTAGATGCGCCCACACGTCAGTCATTATCGTCTCCTCGATCGGATACAGCTTCTCACGGCACGCCTGCAGTCACAAGGCACGGTCACGGCACTTCTCTCGTCACAAGAAAGTTGACGACATGCAGCATCCGGTCCTGATCGTCTCGTTCCAGCGGGAACGGTGATTGAACCGGATCAGCAAGCAGGTAGCGGGTCGTGCCGATCACTTCGTTGTCGATCAGGCACAGCGCCGTCCAGCATTCAGTGCACAACGCCTCAGAGGTTGCGTAGCTCGCTGCGCGAACAACGACCTGCAAACCGCGGGTCTCTACTGGTGGTGCCGAGTTCGTGCCGAACATGAGCTGCGGCGCAGTACCGCCCGTCTCATACACCGTGACGCACGTCGATGGCGTGTCCGGGCGGCGACCCAGAAACAGGTTCGTGCCGAGCGTCAACGATTCGGTCGGTGTAGACGCCGCTGCGAGATAGGTGCCGATGTCATCAAGGAACGCCATCACAGTGCCCGTTTCACGAGGTCAACAATGCGATCGTCGAGTTGTCGCCCGACGTCGCGTGCGGGCCGTTCGAGGTATTTAGCGGTCCGCCCCGGTGCGTGCCGGTACTCCATGTCCTCGTGCTGTACGAGCGCGTAGGGGGCTGCTGGGCCGCCGTAGCTGACCGTCGCTGTCAGGGTACGGGATGTAGCGTGCTCGATCCTCTGGCTACCTGAGAGAGCGCCTGTGTCGAACGGGACGAGTTCGTCGGCTTTGCCAGCGACCTCTAAAGCGATGTCGTTGACGGCGACCAGAACAGCCTGACGGGTAGCGGCGTCAGCAAGATCAACTTTGCGTCGCCATCCGCCAGCGTTCCACGTCATCCTCATCGCGATGACCGCCCGACGTAGATGATCTGCCCGACCTGACCGAGCGGATCGGCACCTGTCTCAACACCGACGATCGGGCGTACCGCTGAGATCGGCGCAGGCAACGTGATCTCATCGCCCGTATCGACAGCGATCGTCTGATGCGGGACGAACACCTTGTAGTCGACGAGAACGTCGCCGTTGATCCCGGCAGGCTGCTCCACTACCCGCTCGATGTAGCAGTCATAGGTGGTTGCAATGCCGGTGAAAGTGCGTTCGCCGTAACTGTTCGTCGTTGACGACGTGCGCACATCCACGGTTTGCGGCGTCATGTTGACCCGTAACGCCGTAGCGAACACTTCGGAGGATGCTGCGCCGGTCACAGTTCGAGATCGTTGTCGTCACCGGCGTTGGCCCGCGCCGGTCCCGCACCGTAGTCGTAGGTGTTCGCGAACTGGGCGGTCGTGAAGAACGGGTCGACGCGGTCGCTGTTCGCCCGGTCGATGTCTTTATCTGCGATCGAGATGCCGCCCGCATACGGCACAGGGACAAGGTTTTCGCGGCCTGCGAGCGTCCGTAGTTCTTCGGCTTGGAGCCGAGCGTTTTCGGCTTTCTGAAACAGATCGACGCGCATATCGCCGATCGCTTGATTTGCGAGGCGACTGAACTTCGATGCGATCGCGATCATCACGCGGTACGCCGCCGTGTACAGGTCGGTCGTTGCGGTATCAGACCCGGTGACTTGGTTGTTCGTCCACGCGATTTCTTCGTCGGTGACGAGCTGGTCGTTGATGTCGGTGTCGCCGACTAGAAACCTGATCGAGTCGCGTGCGGAGGATGCCGGATCACCGGAGTAGTTCCACGTCATGCGGTAAGCCTACGTCACAGCGTGCAGCGAGTCTGTAGATGGAACGCAACAGCCCACCCGGAAGGAGTCACCGGGTGGGCTGCTACGACTGGAGGAATCGTCGATGTTAGGCGACGCAGTTGGAGAAGAAGTAGCCGAGCGCGCTGGACACGACCTTCATGTCCCACGCCGACTGGATCTCCAAACGGTCCGCACGGAGGTGATCCATGCGGAACCGGCTGACCGACGTCGCGGTGCCGATGCCGCCGCTGTTGGCGAGACCGGTCCACGTGAAGTTGTACCCGGCGGACGGGGTCATCAGGCCAGCGGAGGCGGGACGGTATGCGAGGAGCATGTCCTTGTCGCCGATCTGGCTGTACGACGCGGTCGCGCCCTCGTTTGCGGTGTTCACGATCGAACCCATGACGTGGAGTTCGTCGAGGCCGAGCACACGGGCGATCAGGTCGGTGGTCATCGACTCCGACGTCGTGTACTTGTACCGGTCAACGATGTCGACGTGGTTCTTCAGGATCGAGAACACTGCGTACGAGCAGACGCCGACGTTCGGGCGGTAACCGGTGTTCGTCAGAACGGTGTTGATACCGGTCTGCACGTCACCGATCGGGTCCGACGAGGTCGCCGACCACAGGGTGGCGGGCGTGACATCGGTGTCCCAGATGCCGGTGCCGAAGTAGCTGGTCGCCCAGTCACGTTCCTGCCGGATCAGCATCTGCTGAGCAAGGTAGCGGGTGGCGTCCTGATCCATGTTGAGCGGCGCGTCAGCGTTCGCTCGGGTCTGGTCGCCGATGTCCTTGTGGAGCGCCCACACGTCGGCGGAGTAGGTCGCGGTCGACAAGCCGTAGCCGGACCCTGCCGATTCGGTGCCGTCGGCGCGGTACTGCACTTCGTCACGGAAGAAATCATCCTGCGTGTAGGTGAAGTACTTGTCGGACTGCTTCTGGACCGGAACCGACGGGAACACTTTGCCTGCGACGAAGTGATCGGCGTCCTGCATGAACGCCACGGAGATGCCGGTCAGGATTGCGTCGACATGGACGTCTGATTGAGTTGGCTGAGGCATCAGCTAGCCCTCCCGTTCGAGATGTTGATGAATGCGGTGACAGTGTCGCCAGCGGAACCGGCGGTGATCGCCTGACCGCAGGTGTACACGGTCGTTTCGGTGCCGACGGTCAACGGCTGTGCTTGCGCGTCGGCGGAGGTGCCGATCACGTCGCCAGCAGCGAGCGTCGCGTCAGCGACAACCTTCGACACGCCGAGGAGAAGAACCTCAGCGGACTTGCCGGAGGTCGGGTTGTTCTGCAACACGCCGATCGGGACGTCGGTGACACCGGAGCAGACGTTCACGGTCGTCGCGCTTGCGAGCTTGACGAAGTGATACTGCTTGCCGGACAGGTCAGCGGCGGCGGTCAACGTGCCGATGGACAGTGCTTGTGGTGACTCGTATGCCATGAGTCTCAGCCCTTCCCGCCGACGTATTCGGCGTACAGGTCGGGACGATCAGCGGCAACTGCTGCGATCGCCTGATGGATGTTGCTCGCCTTGCCCTCAGCGACGAGACCTTTGGCGAGCGTTTCGATCGTCGACAGGGCGTCGCCGTCGCCGGGCGTGTCGGTGCCGAGTTCCTTCGTCACGTCCGCCTCAGCGAACGCGATCTGGCAGGCATCGAACACGGCGGACACGGCTTCACGCTGGTCGTCGTTGAGCGAACGAAGGACAGGCACGAACTCGTCGTTCATGCCGGGGACCTGATCCCATTCGGCAACCTTTGCGGCGGCCTTCTCGACCTCGGCGGTTTCAGCGAGCGCGTCACGCTCGGCGGCAGCCTTCTCGAAGTGGGCGGTCATGTCGGTGAGTGCTTTCCGCAGATCGCCGAGTTCCTTCGCCAACGCTTCGTCAGCGACCGGAGCCTCAACGACCGGGGCAGCGTCGTGGGTTTCGTCCACGGGGTTCATCTCCTGGTCGGTGATTAGGTCTGCAAACGCGTCACTGATCGGGTCGTCGGCTTTCATCACCAGCCAACCCTCGACGAGAGAAGCGGGATGATCGACGCCGGACACCTCTTGAAGTTCGAGGTCTACGAGTTGATGCGCTTGCACGTCGGCAACTGTAGATGCCGCTTTTGCCGTTGTCTGTAGAGGACGTCTCTACGGCAACGGCGCGACCCATCCGTCAGCGAACCGATACTGATACGGGCTGTCTCGGGTGCCGTCCCCGAACCGCACCGGCGCTTGCTCGATCGATGGTCGCAGCCGTGTCTTGCAACGGCACGACGGGTGAGCGGGCGGGTTGCCTGCCCCACCCGGCCAGAAGAACTCGCCCGCGACCGGTACGGCAGTGCCGCCGAGCGGTGTGCAGATCGGGCACACATCGAACGGACCCGTGATCCATTCCTTCTGCGAATCCGGCGACGCTACCCCGGCAGCGATCATCGCGTCGTGCTGCGCCTGTATCCCTGCATTCTGAGCGACCGCGATTTCGGTGCGGGCGATCATGCGGGCACGCGCCCGCCGGAGCCGATCGCCGTGGCGTGCCATCTGCTTCTCAGCGACGTTCAGAACGCGTTGAGCGTCCGCTCCGTTGCGTGCAGCCCGATACCCGGCGGCGTTGCCGGAGCGTTGCACAGCGAGCGCCCAGCGGTCGTTGAGGCCGCGTGTATGCACTGCGACCCGCGAAGCGAGATCAGCGCCGGTCGGCGTGACCGGTGATACCTCCGATAGCGCGGTGTAGATCGTCGACGCGGTTTGCTGCGGGGTCAACCCGACAACGGTCCGCCCTGTTTGGAACGACTGCGTCACGGTGAACGAGCTTTGCACGATCACGTCGATCGAGTTGATCGTGACCCGCGACAAATCGGTCAAGATGCGTTGCGACTGGAACCGGGCGTGGATGCGTGCCGGGGCGTTCGGGTCGGTCACGTTGAACGATCGGATTGTTGGTTGCCACACGACCTCGTCGAGTGCTTTGCGCAGCTCCTGCGTTGAGCGCAGACGGACGTTCGATCCGAGTTGACGCAGCCGCCTGTTGACGTCTTTGCGTTGCTGGGCGGCGTCGTCCATTTCGCCAACCTGAAACGCTGCGAACAACGGGCGTTCGATCATCGTCGGGTCATCTTCGACGAGGTTCGTGATTCGGCGCGTCAACGCTGTCGGGCGGACACGGCCGTAGATGTAATCCTCGACGAGCGATGTCGGGATGGCGTCAGCGATGCGGTTGAGCGCAGCAGCCAGAGTGCGTTCCGAGCCGTACAGTTTGTCGCTGTCGGTCGGGCGGAACTCGGGGCGGTGGTTGTCGTGCCGCTGCTTCTCGACCAGCCGCACCCGGACGGTCATCTGCGAACGAACACTGATCCTTCGGGCGTCCCTGACGTGACGTCGAGGAAGATGCCGTCAGGGCAGTGGACGCCGTTCGGGCCGAACCAGATCGCGTCGTGGCCGCCGTTGGGTGGTTTGACGCCTGTAATGATCGGGCCGGTGTTGTCGGTGCCGTGGTGGATGTGGGCGTGAACGCTTGACTGGGTGTCGTCGGACACCTCGAAGCCGTACAGGACACCATCGTCTGCGGCGATGAGTTGACTGGTGCCGGTCAAAGGCACGATCTCGGTGGGCGTGTCATACGATCGGTGCGATGTCGCCATCAGTCCACCTCGGCGACTTCGTCGTTGGGTAGCCCGCCGATCTCCCGCAGATAATCGTCGAGCGTGTCGTCCGGCATCAACGCTCCGGCTGTCGCGAGGCGGGAAACGTAGTTGGAGATCGTGTCGAGGTCAGGTGCGCGTGGAGCGGTGTACGTGATCGTCGGAGCGAGCCGGGGATCGATGCCGTTGATTCGCATGAGGCGAGGGATCGCGTAGCTGTTCAGGACGTCTGCGATGTTTGCGAGGTACGCCGAAATCGAATCTTGGAACAGTTCGATCTTCGATACGGACAGTGCTTGCGCTCCGATCCGGTCGTGGCCGACAAGCAAGAAATCGGCGAGCATCGTCATCGCGATGCGGGTGTCGTAGCGTCCGATGATCTGGTTCGTGTCGAACTGGCGGCGACCGCCGGTCGACATGAGTTTGATGTCGTAGGCGAGGTTCCCGGTTTCAGGGTCGTAGGCGAGCGGGAACACCAGCCCTTCTTGCTCGTCACGGCGAATGTTGCGCACGATTTCTTTGATCGCATCGAGCGCTTGGGTTTCTGCTGCCGTCGCCGAGTTCGACAACAGTTGCGGCGGCACCAACGCAACCGGCATACCGGCAAGGTCTCGCTCGATGCCGATCGCCTCAATCTCGGTGATGCGCTTCTGGTAGTACCAAGAGACGTATGCGGATCGCAGGATCGAGCGTCCCTGCGGGTTGTTCATCCGGGTCGTGGTGCGAAACAGCAGGCACTTGTCGATCGGTAGGAGCGTGTTGGTGCCTTTCGACGGGTCCTGCTGGACAGCGCCCTCGATCCCGCCGTTGCTGTCGAGCCGCCATTCCGTGATCGTGTCTTGGGCACGCACCGGCAGTTTCCGCCACCCGATCCTGCCGTCATCAAACTTCGATGATGTGCCGTCGGCAGCGAGTCCTTGCCGTCGTTTGTACACGATCTCATGCAGCGAATAGCCGTACACAAGAAACCCGAGCACCGACGACACGAAATCTTCCCACGACGTCGACATGTCAGACATGCAAGAGGCAACAAACTCGGCTTCGTCGATCGCTGCTTGATCGTCGGAATCAGCGGGCTGAACCGTCCACTCCACTGACCGGAACAGCATCTCGATCGAAGCGAGCGTCGCGCCGATCACCGGATGGTTCTCCGCCATCTCCCGGTAGATCGCCATCCCTGAACGGCCCTGCAACTGCCGCAGGAAGTCCTCAGTGACCTGTCCGGCGTTCACCGACAACCCAGCGGAACCGACCTCAGCGAAATCCGTGGAGGTTGCCTTCTTCGTTTTGACCGGAGTCGTCCGGCTACCCGTCCTCTGCGCCACGGTCGGCAGCCTACTTGCTGGTGACGGTCGGGGATAGGGCTGCGTCGAATAGCGCCGATTGACTGTTGACCTCGTCGAGCCATCGCGCCAATCTCGCCAGATTGACGTCGGGACCGAAAACGAGAAACGTGCCGTCGGCGGAGTCGCACCCGATCCACTCGGCGTATCGCAAACGCTGGTGGCTGTTCACTCGCCCCATGTGCGCCCATACTCTACGGTGATTCGCTTCGGCAACGATCGATCGCACTTCCGACCCGAGCTTCCATTCCGTTGTGCCGCCGACGAAAACTGCGCCGATCGCATCCCACGGGACTGTGTCAACAGTTGCGCCGTCTTGCAAGACGATTGCCAGCGGAACCGGCCAGTCGTCTTTCGGGAACTCATCCCATCGGCGGAGAGTCGCTGCCCAATCACCGACGACATCCGGCACCGTGACGAACAATGCGTTCGGATGATTGGCAACAAGTTTCCGATACTTTGCCAATGTGAACGCATCAGGTTGAGAAAAACACCCGTTATCAATGATCGTTGAAATGTCGTCGGTGACCCGCAGACGATTACCTTGAGCGGGCGTAATAATCGCTCCCAAGTCATCACGAGTCGCCATTGCACAACGGATCGATTCAGTTGACGGATTTCCGAAGTAGATCAACTATCGCCTGGGACCATCACCGTGAACTCAGTCAGCGGCTGCTCGTATCGCTGGCGGGCCATAGCGACGAACGGGAGAGCAACAGCAACCATGATCGCCTTGCCGAAGATCTGTCCGGTGATGTAGTTGAGCGACCCGAACGCGAGCCACAGGAATACGATCGAGTCTGCGATCGACCCGACGACGTTCGACGCAGCGACAGCGATCGGCCAGTTGCGCTCTCGCAGCGGCGCGTACACGCCGAGATCGAACAGCTCGGCGAGCAAGAACGCTGCGCCTGATGCGACGGCGATCGACGTTACGCCTCCGGGGATCGAGACGGCGTCGCTCAGTAGCCACGAGAGACCGGCACCTGCGGCGATCGCGGGGACGACGACGCTAACTCCGCCGTACTCGTGGATGACGTCGCGCAGCCCGAACGTCAGACCAGCGAAGAACACTCCGGCTGGTGCGGTAAGACCGAGACCGATGCCGATCACGCCCCACGTTTCGAGCGCCCAGTTCGCGCCGATTATGGCGAGTAGGAAAGCGGCGATGCTGCCTGCGAGTTTCATGGTTCTCCTCCTGTGGTGGTGGGGTCCCAGCTTATCTACTCGCCGTGCGAAGTGAGCGACAGGTCTGCTTCGATGCGGCGTGCTTTGCCGCCGATCGAGTAGCCGCGCAACTGACCGGCTTTGACGAGTTCCCACGCCCACGATTCCCACACGACCCCCATGAACGGGGTCTCCGCTGGAAACTCGACTTTGCGAACATCCTCGCCGGGCAGCGACAACGACGTTTGGATCGGCATCGGCCACGTCAAGATCTCAACCATTTCACCGGCTGCTTTCTCGGAGTGTTGGAGGAAGATCGTGCGGTCACCCGACCGGACCCAATCCCAGATCGCTTTCTGCAACGTGTCCGAGTCGATGAACTCGCCGTGCCCGTCCAACCGACCGGGGACGTACACCGGGCCGAGGGTGTAGCGCTCCTCGGCTTTAGCGAACGGCACGACCTCATGAAGCGCAGCGAGTTTCGTTGTCGTGTCGCCGGTCGTGTACGGCGGAGCGAACCCGATCGCTTCGAGCCGGTGCTCAATGACGTGACGGGCGAGCATCACGTTGTCATCGTCGACGTTCTTGTGCGTCAGGTGATGAGCGGCGATCAACTGCTCGGCGGTCATGTCGTCAAGCGAACGAGAAAACGACTCAATCTGGGCGAGGCGTTCTTCTGCTGCTGCTTCTGTCGGGTAGCAACCGAACCGGCGTCCCCGATCTTCGGAGTAGACGCACCATTCGCCGTTCTCCTCAACGATGTCTTTGCGGAGGTCGTAGTCCATTTGCTTCTCCAATCGGTCACGGGTGCGTTCGGCCCATGTCATTGCGTTCATGCGGTCCGTGCCGAGCGAGCCGCCCCATAGCAGCCACGCGACCTGACCGGGGGTTGGGCGTTCCGTTTCGCCCCGGAGGTACTCGCCTGCTTTCGGCGAGTCGAGGTCGCCTCGATGTCGAGCGAACCACGCCGCCATCCGGGTCACCTTGTCCTCGGAGACGTTGCCGCCTGCCATCGCACGAGCCTCCCGGACCGTGGCGGGACGTAGACCGTCCCCGGCGTATTCGAGGAGGTCTAAGCCTCGGGACGCGTTAGCGGCAATGTAGGACGGGACAGCAACCACATCGTGATGCTAGTTCACTACACCGACCACGGCGACCGGCGGGTTGATTGAAACGGGACGACCGCTTCCGGTTCCCGAGCACCAACCATCAACTCTGTCAGCGCCCATACGAGCGCGTCGAGGCGGTCCGGCGACGGGCCGTCCGGTGTCCACGTACACAACTGATCTTCGAGATCAGGGAACGTCCCTGCGTGATGCACCCTGCCCTGCTCGTACAGGGCAGCGACGGGTTCGGCTCGGGTGCGTTTCCCTCGGGAGGCGTGAACCAGCTTCACGGGGACAGTGGCGTCGACGGTGCGAAGCGTGTGCGAGATCATGTCGCCGCCCTGATTCGCTTCGGCGACGATCCGATCGGCTTTATGGACGTGATGCGCGGTGACCGCGGCGGACGCCCATTCGGCGGGGCTGCCTTTCATCGACCGGTCCTCCAGAACATAGCCGTGGCCGCGGTCGTCAACTCCGGCGACGATGATGCCGGTCTCGTCAGAGTCGGCGTTGGCAGAAGCGGCAGGGTCGATCGCGACAACGATGCGGCGCAGATCAGGGACAGTGGTGGTGCGGGCGTCGTCGAGCATGTCCCGGTTCCACAACGCGCCGTCAGCATCCAACAACAGTTCTGCTTCTAGCTCTTGGCGTCCGAGACGGGTACCTTCGTATCGTTGCCGCATCTCGTCAAGGAACGCCGGAGACAGGTTCGCGGCGTTGTCATACGTGGAGCCTCGGGTCACGGCGCAATCTGCCCGTTCGACGAGGTTGCGGATCAGGCGTGTCGGGCGCGGCGTTGTGGTGGCGACTGCTCGGGGCCGGTCACCGATACGTAGCCCGAACATCAACTGGTCCCACGCCTCGGGGTAGCGCCATGCGGCGACCTCATCTGCCCAAGCGAGGTCGTGGTTGGGGCCGCGGAGCCGGTCGGGTTCGTCGGCCGAGTAGGTCGTGGCGATCGCTCCGTTGTGGAACGTGACCCGCCGCTTCGATGGTTCATATCGTGGGCGGTGTTCCACGGGAAACGCACGGAGCAAACCCGATTCGCCTTCGATCATCGTGTCTCGCACGTCCGCTGCGGTCGCCCCGACGAGTGCGATGCGTCCGACGTGGTTGCGCTCAACTTGCTGGCGGACCCACTCGGCACCGGAGCGAGTCTTGCCGAACCCTCGACCGGCGAGGATCAGCCAAATACGCCAATCACCGTCAGGAGCGAGCTGAGCGGGACGCGCCCACACCGACCAGTCGTACAGGATCGACCGGATGAAATGCGGGTCGTAGTCCTCCGCCCAGTCGATGCCTTCGGCGGCTCGGAGCCGTTCAACGACCGAACGTTGATCGGTCACGCTTCGAGTTTGCGCAGACGTTCTCGGAGAATCTCGCCGACATCGGTTCGCAGCGCTTCGCCGTTAGACCCCGAGACCTCGACCTGCCGGGGCGCGTCGAGTCCGAGCAGGTCCGAGCGTCTCTTCGAGACTCGCACTGCGGCGCTGACGAGCGTGGCGAACTCGTTGTCGCTGTCGGCGTCGCCGATACGAGCGAACGTACGCCGCCAGAGTTCTTCGAGTCGTAGATCTTCGAGATCACGATGCTCGTCGACGGTGTCTCGTCCCCAGCGTCGCAGCGCAGCGTCGTACGCTTCCTTTGCGCCGGAGCGAGATGCGTAGCCGAGCGTCTCAGCGATCTGGTCGAACGTCACCCCGGCTGTCCGTAGCTGCACGACTCGTCGATACCGGGTGGCTTGTTCGGGGGTGAGTGCTGGTGTCTGACCCTTGGGCATGTTCAGAGCATATGCGTTCAGAGTTCGAGGGGTGATTCATAGAGCCATCCGGCGAACTCGCCGACGCGTAGCCAGGGGGCGAATCCTGCGTTGCGTAGCCCTTCGGGGTTGATCGGTCTCTGTACGCCGGAGAGTGACAGTTCCTTCTCGGCTATCTCTGCCATCTCGATTCCGCCGAGGCGCTTCTGTTGCATCGTCCAGCGGTGGAGTGTTGAGCCGAGGTAGCCGTCGCTTGCTGGGAGTTTGTCGACGACGATGATCGCGCCTCCCGGCTGGCAGCGTTCGACGAGCGTGTCGAGGAAGCGTTGTCGGCGTGATGGTGCGATGAACATCAGAACGAGGAAGAGCGTGGCGACGTCGAAGCGCGGGAACTGGTCGCCGAGTCGTGAAGCGTCGCAGCAGAGGACTGTGCCGGGAGCGTCATACAGCGCTGCCATCTCTGATGAGGATTCGTAGGCCGTCACTTTGATGTTGCGTGCTTCGATTGTGTCGGCGAGTGAGCGTGGGATATTGCCTGTTGAGGTTCCGATGTCGATCAGTGTGCCGTTGTCTGGGAGGTAGGCGCGTGCGAGGTGAGCCACGCCGTGCGTAGCGAGGTCGTACCACGGGAGCGTTTCCCGTACGTGCTGGTCGAAGCGTCGTGCGACCTGCTCGTTCTCAAATGTCCAGTTGTCGGGAATCCATGTCATAGCCTGTCGAGTTTCTTGCGTATCTGCGTTGCGAGCGCTCGCATCATGAGTGGCGGAACGGATCTTCCGACTCGTTCCCACTGCTGGTTGTACGTCCCGACGAAGCGCGTGTCGACGGGGAACGATGCGAGGTTACATAGCTCGGTGATCGTGAGTCGAGTTAGCGTGTCGGTTCGCTTGGTAGTCGATTCGTATGCGGCCTGTACTGCTGCGACGGCGGCGGGCGCGTCGTGATCGGTTGTAGCGCGTCGTAGTCCCCACGAGCCGGTGCCCCACAGCGCGACGGTTGCGATGATCGTCGGACATGGCTTCGAGAGGTTGACGCGTTCGGCGTAGCGTCGGTCGCCGGAGGTCTTTGCGAAGTCGAGTTTGGCCCACGCCTCAATGACGTCGGGGAGCATGTCGCGCAACGGCCAAGGGCGGTGTGTTGGTTTCGGCCACTCGAACGTCGGGTCGAGATCTTTGCGCACGGCGACGATGAAGAGTCGTTTGCGTTGCTGCGGTACGCCGAGGCGTGCGGAGTCGAGCACGTTTGCTTCGACGTGGTAGCCCGCGTCACGGATCGCTCGCATGATGAGGTTGAAGTAGCCGCGTGACGGTCCCTCGATGAGTCCTGGCACGTTCTCGGCGATACACATGCGCGGCTGGAGTTCGGTCAGGAGTCGTGTCCACTCAAAGAACAGGTCGTCGACGACTTGCTGTTTGCCTGAGTACTTCTTCGCTTTGCCCCAGCCGTCGGGGCCGCGGCCGAGTACCGAGAACGCCGAGCACGGCGGCGAGCCTTCAAACAAGTCGAGTTCGCCTTGTTCGATCCCGACCGTGTTCAGGATGTCGTCGGCGGACAGTTCTCGAATGTCTCGCGGGTCGAGATACGTCGCCGGATGGTTGAGCCGGTAGCAGTCCTGCGCGGCTTCGATGAACTCCGAAGCGAACGTGACGTCGAAGCCTGCAAGCTCTAGCCCGAAGCACGATCCGCCGATGCCTGAGAATGTCGACACGGCGCGGTAGCCGTTCGTGGCTCGCTGCTGCTCGACGTCATCGAGCGTGTATGGCCGATACGGTTCAGAACTCGTAGCCACAGCGCGGGCACTCGTGTTCTGTTTCGAGCGACGTGATCGGGTCGCCGAACGAATCGCCGAGGCTCGTCTCCGAGTCGGCGATCAATTGGTCGACGTCGTCGCCGTTGAACGCCGTGCCGGTCAGATCGTCTTTCATTGCTAGCTCGACGAGCAGCGCGGTCAGTGCGGCGTCGTCGTAGGTTGCGAGGTCGCTCGTCCGGTTGTCGGCGAGGAGGATGCGGTGGGCGGTGTCGTCGTCGACATCAACCCAGTGCACCGGGACGCGGTCGAGGCCGCAGTGGATCGCAGCCTGCAGTCGGTGGTTGCCTGCTAAGACGTGGCCGGTGGAGATTTGTGCAACGAGGGTGCCGTACCAGCCGTTCGCTTCGATCGACTCGATGATCGCGCCGACGTCGCCCTGTCTCGGGTTGGATGGGTGCGGGACTAGTTCGGTGATTGGTGTTTGCCGTATGCCCGGTTTGTGCTCCATGCGCCCACATGATACTACCGAGCATTACCGTGGCGGTTGATGCGGCCCGATGTTGAATGGATGCAGCGAGGAGCGTGTCGCAGCGTCCCGCTGGATGTGTTCTACCCTGAGCAGCCTGATTTTGCTGAGGCTCGGACCGTGTGCCGTCGATGCCCGGTGCGCAACGAATGCCTTCAACATGCGCTTGACTGGCCGGAGGTGTTCGGCGTGTGGGGTGGGGCGTCGCCTGCTGAACGTGCCGAAATGATCAGGCAGCGGCGTTCTCGTCGTCCCTGAGGCGCTCGCAGCCCGCACACGCCCAGTCGTTCATTGTTGAGCGGCGGAGCGTTGTACGGGCGTTGAGGCGCGTCTGGCGGGAATGTCAGGCGATGTTCATCACCTGTTGCGGTTCGGGCGTGGCGCGAACGTACACGACGACCGGTTGACCATGTGGCCGGTCGATGACTGCTTCGGTGTGGAAACCTTCGAGCACGGGCACTCGGCCTTTGTTGGTCGGAGAACTGTGCCCGCGAATGATGTTCTTGAGCGACTCGGCCTCTTTGCCGGTGCATCCTTCAATGGCGAGCCACTGGTTCGGTGTTTCGTGCATCGCCTTGTAAACGCCGGACCATCGGCTTTGTGGTTGCGGGGTCGGGTTGATTTTCGCCGGTAGTTCGGTCGGTGTGATCGTGTAGTTGGTCATGCATTCCTCCGTGTTGTCGTGAGGCTTTCGCCTCGGGGGTCAGGTTAGTCGGCGGGCCTGTCGATCATGGGCATGATGTCCAGCAGGCTTCCGGGCCGAGGACGTATGGCAGGCGGGTAACCGTCAACCACACGAGCGCGAGGATCATGCCTACAGCAGCTACGTCGATCAGTCGGTCAATCATCATCGTTGTGCCTTTCAACGTTGGAGTGCGAGGGTGGTTTTGATTCGTCGTGCTTGCGTCGTTTCAACTCACGCTCGATGAGGTTCAATTTTCTTTGCGTCAAGTAAGCTTTGAGGCTGTCCTGATCGTTAGTGAAGTTTGTGATGTAGTCGAGTTCGGCTCGGAACCGGTTGCGATCTTCAACCAACCAATCGGTATGCCACGATTGCAATTCTCGCAAATACCAGCGATCAGCGGAGCGGAGGTCTTTAGTTCGTGCAGGTAGCTTCGGTTTGTATTGCCCGGATGCTGTCCGTTTACGTCGTTCCGTGTCAGCCTTTCGCTTGCGGCTCACAACAGCGCCTTTCGGTATTGAGGGCGGTAGTCAGTCATCAGCGCAGGCAAGACTTGCATGTGACTGGCATGTCTACGATGAGCGGGAAAGGCGAGTGGGGCCTTTGAGAGAAGTCTTGTCCGCATTGTGTCAGCCAAGCAACGCCGAGTCGTTGAGCGTGCACTTTGGCTTTCGGCGTGAATGCGATATTGCCGAGCCACGGTTGGTCGGCTAACGCATCGGCTGCTGCTTGAGCGATGTTTCCGCTGAACTGTCGCCTGAGAAAGAACGCAGCGATCTGGTCGTTCCAGTCGTGTGGCCGAATGTCGAACGCCCATCGTTGTGCGATCAGGACGTGCCAGTCACCTTCCCAGTCTTTGTACCGGAATCGAATCGTTGTCGAATCGGTCATTGTTGTGCCTGTCGGTATTGGCGGCGGTAGGCGGCTTCGGCTGCTCGGCACTTGTCGCACCGGCAGCGGTGTTTGACGTACTCGATGCGGGTGCCGTGCCGTGGTGCTCGTGGGCCGTGCACGCCGAGGCGACCGTTGCGGCTGCGCCACGACCAACACTTCGCTGTGTTCGCATCACAGCAGGGGATGCAGCGGCAACCGTGGTTGTGGTACCCGTTCGTGGTGCCGTGCCACGTCATCGGTTCTCCAGTTCATCGAGGATCTCGCCGATAGCTTGTTCAGTAAGCTCCGAGTCGAGTTTGATGCAAACAGCTGGATGGTGAAGCGCTATCAGCGTTTTCTCCAGCAGTGTTCGGCGGGCGTTCGCACTCCTAATGTTGGTTAGCACCAGAACCAGTTTGTCGAACGATGCTCTGCCCATGCCCTCGGTCGCTCGATGACACCGAGGGCACATGAGTCGAATGTTGTCGAGTTCGTCTGCTCCTCCGTCGACGAGAGCGTCAATGTGGCACCGCTGAAGTCTCGTATCGTGCTGTCCGCATAGGTGACAGAAGTCCTCCCATGCATCCCAGTAATCCGCTATTTGAGTACGACTGAAGTTCTTGCGGCTCATCCCCAGCGGCCCTCCTCGACCGCGCAGGTGCAGTCCTCGCAGAGCACGACGTCGTCCACTGACGGATGCGCCCAACAGTCAATCCAGACGAGCACCATGCGCAGGCCGTACGCACCCTCGTACTCTTCCTCGCTGTGACCGATCGACCGGTTGCACGCTGTGCAGGCATCGTGGTGGAAGCCTTGCGGGCGATCGTCGAACACGTCGACTGGTTCGTCGACTACGACCCAACCGTCCGTCGGCCACCACGCCGCGCAGACGAGGTCGAGATGGCGGCAGTGGTACTCGCAGTCGGCGTACTGCTCTGGTCCTTCACCCGGCGGATATGGACCCGGCTCAACAATCACGGCGTGAGACGGGTGAACGCTCATCACTGCGCTCCGATCATGCGAGGGCGAATGATCTCGCCGTGCGCACGGGCATCTTCGAGGTCGGCGAGCCAATGCTCGGCAAGCTCGACTCGGTTGATCTCGGGGATCACCCGCTCGCCGTCGAACGGGCAGAAGTCAAGGTACATCGCGTCGCTGCCGGACCGAAGGTCAAGCTGCATCCGGCTCATGAGATCGGCGACGAGCATCTCCCCGAGGATCGCCATCGCCCAGCCGCGGTCAACGCCGGTGGCGACGGTGCGCAGCGCGTCGTCGTACAGCGAGCGATCGTTGCTCAGCCAGAGGTTCGCGAGCCATGTCGCCCGGTTGCTCCAGCCCTCGTAGGTGATGTCGGTTTCCATGATGGTGTTCTCCTTGTTTGGTGGACGAGTGGTCCGTGCAATCGACCAGCTGGGGGTCGCCGGTCGATTGCCCGCACGACTCAGCCGAGGCCGGTTTCCAGTGCTTGCAGGAAACGCTTTGCAGCGCTGGCCTCGTTGTTGCACTGGCTGAAGCTGTCGGCTGCCTGCTTCGAGTAGCGGGCAGCGTCGTTGAGGTACATCTCGACGTTGTAGCCTTGCTCCATCATCTCAGCGGCTTCCTTGTTGCGGTCGGCTGCCCGGCGCAGGTGGAACTTGGCGTCGGCGAGCAAGGCTCCGGCTTCGGTGATGTGCGACTGGACGATCATGCGCATCGGCATGTTGACATTCAGCGAGTCGAGCCGCTGAGCCAGTTCGTCGAGCTGTTGCGGGATGGTTTGGGTGTTAGTTGTTGTTTCCATGCCCTCATTCAACTACATTTGACAATAGTTGTCAAGCGATTTGTTGAGGTGAAGGGTGGGCCGCGGGTGTTTCATGAGGTAACCAAGCGCGGAGGCAGCGCAACCCGTCCATCGGTTCTCCCGAGGCACCATGCCCGCGGCCCACACCCGCAGCCTACCTGACCTGAACCGATCTCGCTTCCGACGTAGTTTCAGCGAACTCGTCAGGGTCAAGTCCTCGATCCCGCAGCGCGCCGACCCGCCAGTAGCTGATCCCGGCGCATTCACGGATCGCACGGGTCACCGCTACCCACGACGGTTCGACCTCGCCGGTGTCGGCGTTCACGAGTCGTTCATCGAGCGCACGAGACACGACGTGCTTCGTCACCTCGTCGTGATCCCATTTGCGGTTCCGACGTTTCGCCACCTCAACGAGTCCAAACGCTGTCTCGGTTTTGCGGGACGGCGCGGCATCGTGGATTTCGTCGATCAAGAACCGTTCGTGATCTCGGAGCTGCTGGATGCGTTCGCGTGTTTCGAGCAGGTTCTCGACGAGTTGATCGAGGGTCAGGCCGTGCCCGATCTCGGCCTGCGGCTCGCTGTGGTCGTGTGGTTCGGTCATCATGCGGCTCCGTTGAACGGCAAGAACCGGAGCACCCACATCGACGGGTCCCACGCTTCGTCGTTGATGCCGACCTCGACGCCGCCGCCGTTGTGTGCCGAGTAGAACAGCAGGTGCGGCCAGTCGGCCGGGCCGGGTCCATCGTCGAGCGGCAAGATACCGATCCCCATTTCGGCGTGGACTGCGAGATGCAGGATCGAGTTGAGGAACACGAACCCGTGCATGTCGGTGAGCGGGATGCCGATGCTTCCGCAGTCGGCGATCGTTTCGGCAATCATCGCGCACAGCATCTCGAACGTGCACGGCATGAACGTCAGCATGTATCGCTTCAGTTGCGGTGCGGTCCCGTCGTCGTTGTTGAGGAACTCCTCGACGGTGAGCTGCGCGATGTCGGGCGGATGACCGCCGGTGTAGTTCCACATCATTCCGGGTCCATTTCGCTGCGAGTCATGACGGTTGGTTCTAGCATCTGAAACTCGTCGGCGATTGCGAACACCCACACCCCGGCTGGGTGACCGATCGACATGAAGCAGCCGTCGGGGCCGAACACCCAGTCGATGTAGCGTTCAACATCGAAGAACGGCAGCAGCATGTCGGAGAGTCCGTGTTCCCAGAGGGCACGGTCGTAGGCGAATCGGGTCAGGGTGGGCCACTCGCCGAGGTATTCGTTCTCGAACGATTCAGCAGCATCCTCCAACGTGTATTCGTGCATACGTGCCCACGCTTCCAGTGCGGGCCAGTCGTGCGATTCGATCCGGTCGAGCGCGTCCATCAGAACCCTCCTTCGGTGACGGGTTCATCGCCTTCAACGATGATGCCGTAGGCGCGTGCCTTCTGACGCCCCATCTCATAGTCGGCTTCGAGGAACTCGTTGACGAGCGTTTCGATCCGGCAGCCGAACGGTGTCTGTTCCCGCTGCTGATCTCGGTGGTGCCCGCGCAACGCTGCCTCGATCGTCAGCGCTTCGTCACGAGTCAGGTCAACGATGACCCGGTCGGGGTATGCGACAGCGATGTTCACGACGTCACCGCCTCAGCAGCGACCGCAGCGGCGATCGCTTCAGCAACCGGCAGATCGATGAACAACGACGTGTCGTCGCTCAAGTTGATCTCGACGTAAAGCTCGCCCGTGCTGGACCAGTCACGTTCACGGATCTTCACGTTGAGAGCGCTCGGATCGTCTGGGCCGTGGATGTGCATCGTCGTCGAGTAGAACGTGCGACGATCGCACTCGGTCGGTGCGAACGCTGTTGCGGCGAGGATCATCGCCGGATGCTGAACGTGAATGTTTTCGGTGATCGTGCCGTTTGCCAGTTGGCGATGTCCGACGTCGATTTTCGTGTTCGTCGGTTCGTGGTGGATACAGGTTTTCATGATGCCCTCCTGGGCGGTTGGTGATGGACTGAGTGGTCCGTGCACCCGACCGGCTGGGGGACGCCGGTCAGGTGCCCGCACGACTCAGCCGAAGCGGCGGTCGCGGGCGGCGTCGAGCATCGCACGCACCTCGGAGGTGCGGGTCGCTTTCACTGCCCACTCGGGGACCAGCCCGGTGAGGCACTGGGCGGGTCGCTGCGGCTGCGCCGGAGCGTCCGTCAGGTACGGGTGGTCAGCCGGGCAACCGGCTGCCTTCCACGCTTGGCGTGTGGCGAGAAACTCGTCGATGGTGGACATGGCGGTGACCTCCTCAGGTCGGTGGGCGGGTGCTTCCATGCCCCCATTCAACTACCTTTGACAATAGTTGTCAAGCGATTTCTTGGATGACGAGCCTCAGCCCTGAGTCTGCTGCTTTCTGCTGCGGCCAGAACCGCACCGACAACACATGCTTCGGCGTGTCATCCAGCCACACGCCCGCATCAACTAGCCCGTCAATCGCTGCTTTCACGACCGGCAGGCACGCCCCGACATCTTGCCGAGTGCGACCCGCCGTCAACGGCACCGCCTCGACGTGACACGCGCCGACGGTTCCGTTCGTCGGGAGTTTCGACGTCAACGCCAGCCATGCGAACGCTTCCCTCCATGCTTTCACGACTGATGATCGGGCCGACCAGTGCACGGTGCGTTCTTTGTTCACCGTCAGGATATCGTCGTAGTGGGTTAGGACCCAGCGTCTGCCGTTCGTAGCAGTCCAATCTCCGTCGCCTTCTTCGGGAATCGGTGGACCCATTCGTGACATGCTCGACATGTCGCTATCGTATTCGCTGGATCGAGGACGCTGCCGCCACGAGCACGAGTCAGCGGCTCGTGAAGATCGGTTGCCCAGCGGGTGCAGCCTGCCCATGTCGGGTCAGCCGTCCAGATCGTTTCACGAGCTTCGCAGTGCGGACGGTCGGCGAGTTGCTGACGGCGGAACTCGGCGCGGGCACGATCACGTTTCGCAGTCTTCGTCGATTTCTGTTTGAGCGGGGTGCGGCGTTTGAGCGGACCTGATCGTTTCACGTCATCGGTTCCCGGTTGATGAGCTGCGTCAATGCAGCGGTGGCGCATTGGGGGACGACGGCGTTGCCGAGTGCTTTCAGCGAGTCGTTCCGACGGGTCAGCGTGCCGGTGACCCAGTCGCTCGGATATCCCATCATCCATTCAACGAACGGAGGGT
>Ga0208767_1001337_pt1 | contig 19691 bp, 12 predicted proteins | sample VirMetDEL_Mar_21_FD_184514 | JGI IMG/M metagenome (GOLD analysis project Ga0208767, IMG submission 184514) | Aqueous microbial communities from the Delaware River and Bay under freshwater to marine salinity gradient to study organic matter... | ecosystem: Environmental > Aquatic > Marine >... | reverse complement strand
TACTGTATGTCGTATAGGTGATGGGAAACAAAGCACAGTCCCTCGTGTCTTTAATTGTATTGGATCTGGTTGTTCGTATTGTCCGTCTATCAAAAACTCACCACCTGCATAATCACTAGAATTGCTTAGTTGTATAATCAAACTTAGCTTTCTATCAAACGCTGTGCCGTTACCCCAAAATGTATCAAAGTGCCAATCGTAGTAGCCTTCATCAGTACCATGGTAAATAGTGTATTGGATATCTTCTAGATAGGATATATCAAAACCAAATGCAGCTTTGTTCGCACGAGAAGCAAAGTCATATACTAACTCATTGATCCATTTTATATGGCCAGCCCAACGTACCTCAGAACGTCTGACCTCTGTGTTTACTGATTGTTCTGTATTACGACCATCTCCTACGTTAGCTTCCATAGGACGTAACTGTTCGCACTCTAAGATTATTCTGTCGCAAACTGTAGGGCTAACACCCCCGTGCCACATTTGCCAAATTGAATTCATAACACCTCCTGTGTTTAGTCTTTGTTAGCTAACTCCTTTATAGCTTCTATAAGCAGTGGTATAAGTTTATCATACCATACTGTTAAGTACTGATCGTCTATTGGAGCTTCAGTTATAACTTCTGGCAAGACTTTCTTAACATCCTGCGCACTTAGACCTACTTGTCTTCTTTCATTATCATAACCTAACTCTTTAGCTAGTTCATTCTCTTTGTAGTAATAACCTGTTAATTGTAATACTTTTTCAAGTGCATTATCTATAGGCCCTTCAAACTCTTTTAGTCTTTCATCTGAGTAGTAAGCAGTAATATTGTTTGTAGCTCTTATCTCACCTGTAGTTCCAGACGCTCCTGTACCTACACCCATTGAGTTTAACTGTGTATTTGAACTTGAGCTTATGCCTGGGCCTGTTGGTCCTGGAGGTCCTGATCCACCTGCTGCACCTTTTTGACCTTTAGCTCCTGTACCACCTGTACCACCTGTTGGTCCTGGAGGTCCGTTAGGCCCTGTTGATCCAGTTGCACCTTTAGCACCATTACTACCATTAGATCCCGGTTCACCTTTTGGTCCTGTAGGTCCTGTTGCACCCGTTGCTCCCTTAGAACCGCCACCACCTGTGGCTCCTTTTTGACCTTTAGCACCGGTACTACCATTAGAACCTGGCTCACCTTTTGATCCTGTTGGTCCTGGAGGCCCACTGCCACCTGTACCACCTGTAGCCCCTTTAGCACCTGTTGGTCCTGGAGGCCCGTTAGGTCCTGTGCCACCTGTTCCACCAACTTCACCTTTTTGACCTTTAGGCCCAGTAGGTCCTGTAGCACCGCCACCGCCTGGCTGGCCTTTTTGACCTTTAGGTCCTGTTCCACCAGTGCTACCTGGAGGTCCATTAGGTCCTGTTGATCCAGTTGCACCTTTAGCTCCACCTGGTCCTGTTGGCCCTGTAGGACCAGTTCCACCTGTTGCACCTATCTCACCTTTTTGTCCCTTAGGTCCTGTTGGCCCTGTGCTACCTGTTCCACCTGGCTGACCTTTTTGTCCTTTAGCTCCGCCTGGTCCTGTTGGTCCTGTACCACCTGTTGGCCCTGTTCCGCCTGTTGCACCAGTAGCTCCTTTTTGTCCTTGTGGACCTGTTGGTCCGCCTGCACCAGTTGCACCTTTAGCACCTGCTGATCCTGTTGGACCTGTAACACCTATTTCACCTTTTTGACCTTTAGCTCCTTGTGGGCCTGTCCCACCTGTCGCACCTGTAGCTCCTTTAGCACCTGCTGAACCAGTACTACCTGTTGGCCCTGTTCCACCTGTAGCTCCTACTTCACCTTTTTGACCTTTGTCTCCTTGCGGTCCAGTAGAACCTGTACCACCAGTTGGTCCAGTAGCACCTGTAGCACCTTTGGCTCCTGCACTACCAGTTGGTCCTGTGCCACCAGTTGCACCTTTTTGACCAGTTGGACCTGTACCGCCAGTTGCACCTGTAGCACCTTTCGCTCCACCTGGGCCGGTTGGGCCTGTACCACCAGTAGGGCCTGTTGCTCCTACCTCACCTTTTTGACCTTTAGCCCCATTAGAACCATTACTACCTGCGGGTCCTGTAGCACCTGTAGCTCCCTTCTGTCCTGTAGGGCCTGTACCACCAGTTGCACCAGTGGCTCCTTTTGCTCCGTCACTACCGTCTGACCCAGCTGGTCCTGTAGAACCTGTAGGTCCGGTTGGACCTGTACCACCTACTTCACCTTTTTGTCCCTTAGCACCTGTTGGACCCGTGCCACCAGTAGGACCTGTGCCTCCTGTAGCACCAGTAGCTCCTTTTTGACCTGTTGCACCCTTAGCACCATCACTACCGTCTGACCCAGCTGGGCCTGTTGGTCCAGTTCCGCCTGTTGGTCCAGTAGCTCCTATTTCACCTTTTTGTCCTTTAGCACCTGTTGGTCCGGTCGGTCCAGTTGCTCCTGTAGCGCCTTTTGCTCCGGCTGCACCAGTTGCACCTTTTGCGCCATCACTACCATCACCACCTGCTGGTCCAGTTGGGCCCGTGCCACCAGTAGCTCCTGTATCTCCTTTTGCGCCAGTAGCACCTTTTGCACCACCTGGTCCAGTAGGACCAGTTCCGCCTGTATTACCTGTAGGACCTTGGGCACCAGTTGCACCTTTGTCTCCTTGTGGCCCTGTTGGACCAGTGCCACCTGTTGCACCGGTTGCACCTTTAGCTCCTTGAGAACCTGTAGGTCCAGTAGGACCTTGTATTGATCCACCACTTACCCATGCTGAACCATCCCAAATATGTAAACTGTCGTCTGCTTGTACTATATAAGCATCACCTTTTGTGTTGCCTGAACTTGGTAGGGCACCTGTATTAGCTACTTGCCCTTCCATTGTAATACCAGTACCAGTACTACCTGTAGGTCCTTGTGAACCTGTTGCACCTTTAGCACCTTGTGGGCCAGTAGGACCTGTTACTCCTATCTCACCTTTTTGCCCTTTAGAACCTGTTGGGCCGGTTGGACCTGTACCACCAGTAGCTCCTGTCGCACCCTTTGCACCATCTGAACCATCACTGCCATCTGGGCCTGTTGGACCTGTTGGACCTGTACCACCAGTAGCTCCTACTTCACCTTTTTGACCTTTAGTTCCTTGTGGACCTGTAGCTCCAGTAGCACCTTTATCTCCTTGAGAACCTGTAGGACCTGTAGCACCGGTGGCTCCTTTTGCCCCAGCTGCACCATCACTACCATCGGAACCTGCAGAACCTGTTGGACCTGTAGCTCCTATTTCACCTTTTTGACCTTTTTGCCCTGTACTACCTGTTGGGCCTTGTGCGCCTGTTGCGCCTTTATCACCAGTAGGGCCTGTTGGACCTGTTGCCCCCGTAGCACCTTTAGCTCCAGCAGCTCCGTCATCTCCGTCACTACCAGCTGGACCAGTAGGGCCTGTAGCACCTATTTCACCTTTTTGGCCCTTAGCACCTGTTGGTCCTGTCGGGCCGGTTGCCCCTGTGGCACCTTTAGCTCCGTCCGAACCGTCACCACCAGATGGACCTGTGTTACCAGTAACACCTACTTCACCTTTTTGACCTTTATCTCCAGTAGGACCTGTTGGACCAGTGCCTCCTGTTGGACCTGTTGGTCCGCCTGCACCAGTGGCTCCCTTGTCACCTGCTGCTCCTGTAGCTCCTTTGTCACCTGTTGGTCCTGTCGGACCTGTAGCTCCAGTGGCACCTTTTGCACCAGCAGCGCCATCTGCGCCATCACTACCAGCTGGGCCTCCTGGGCCAGTTGCACCTACTTCACCTTTTTGTCCCGTAGGGCCTGTTGGACCAGTACCACCTGTTGGACCAGTACCGCCAGTTGCTCCTGTGGCACCTTTATCTCCTTGCGGGCCTTGTGCGCCAGTTGCGCCTTTAGCCCCGTCCGAACCATCACTACCAGCTGGGCCAGTAGGGCCATTAGCTCCAGTAGCACCTTTGTCTCCTGTTGGACCAGTTGGGCCATTAGCTCCTGTAGCTCCTTTGTCGCCAGTAGGACCAGTAGCACCTACTTCGCCTTTAGAACCTGTAGCACCTTTTGCTCCAGCTGTACCAGTTGGGCCTGTATCACCTGTGTCACCTTTTTGACCAGTAGCGCCTTTAGCTCCATCCGAACCATCAGGTCCGGTAGCGCCTGTTGCACCTTTTGCGCCTTGTATTCCTTGTGCACCAGTTGGGCCTGTAGGACCATCTGCACCTGTAGGACCCGTAGGACCATCAGGTCCGATAGCACCTTTTTGTCCTTGTGGACCGTTAGGGCCCGTAGGGCCGGTAGGGCCTACCTCACCTTTAATACCACTGCTTGGGCCTTGCCAATTACCAGAACCATCTATAATGGTGTCGCCATCTATTTTGACACCGGTAACATCAATACTACCGGTTTGTGAATTTCCATTTAACTGAGGAAAAGTTTCTAAGACTGCGGCTGTTAGACGTAAGTCTACAGCGTCGTTTTGTGAGAATGCACGTGCAGAAGTACCGTCTTGCGCACGTACGACGGTAAGTGTGTTACCGCTTCTACCGGTAACTTTTACAATCTCTTTATTTGTTCCGTCATCAAACGTAACAAAAAACGACTCTCCGCTATTTAACGATGGGAAAACTGAACCGTCTGCTACACCAATACTGGTTACAGACGAGTTTATGTTACCCGATAGGGTTGTAGTCGCATTGTTCTTAAAAACAATAGCCAACTTACATCTCCTTTATATTACGAAACAGTTACCGTCCAGGTAATTGTCATAGCGTCAGAAGCACCTTTGTTAACTACTGAGAAAACGGTTCTACATAACATAGTTCCACCAGAAGAAGCATTAAAAATACCAGCTTCTGTTATAGCGCCTGTACCTGTTCCAGCTGCAAAAGTGTCGACATAAACAATGTCAGCACCTGATACAGTTGTAGATGTCAAACCAGTTCTAGCTGACTCACTGCCTAAAGCAGTTTGAGAAGCAGCTGCCGCTGTTGATCCAGTACCAATCGCCATATGGGACATAGCTGTAGCAGTAGCATCTTTGATTCTACTAGCTACGTATTCCTTTCCTGCAGTAACAACTAAGTTAGGAACTTCTTGAACGATCTCATCATTGAGGGCAATTGTTAATTTACCTGTTAATTTTAAGCCGTCATTTAACATAATTTCTCCTAGTTAAGTGTATTACTATTTAAAGCCGATGCATTCAGAGCGCTTTGTCTATTAGCATTCAGAATACTTATCGACTCACTTATTGTAGCACTATCTTGTGCTGATTTACCAAGACTAAATGAATGAGTTTCGGTAATATTTAAACTGTCTGATTTAGCCATAGCATTAGCCAATGCTTGTGCATCAGCAAAACTAACACTGTCAGACTTGTTTAAACTGGTAGATAACGCTTGGTCATCTGTAAAACTAAAGTTATCTGACTTACCTAAAGCAGTAGATAGCACCTCACTATCTGCAAAACTAAAGCTGTCAGATTTACCTAAACTTGTATCTATTGTTTCGCTGTCAGCAAAACTAAATGAATCTGTATAACCCCCTGGAACAAAGTCTATAGCATGGCTCTCTACCATACTAAACGTGTCAGTCCTGGCTTTAGCCCAATCGTACGTAAGTACATCAGACATAGACATAACATTTGCTTTGTCTGCTGCTACGTCAGTAGCTAATGGGTCTGATAAAGAAGTTCTATCGTCTAATGATATAGCATCACTAAATGAACGTTCAAAAGTAACTACCCTAGAGAATACTTCTGACATGCTAACACTATCTGTTTTGGCTAAGTTAGGTTCTAAAGATGGGCTATCTGACATACTAGCTGTGTCAGATAGGGCTTTATCCATAGCATAGTTTAATATTTCTGCTACGGACACGGTATCCGTATGTGCCCCAGAGAATGACACGACAGGTGTATCTGACATAGTAGCTGTGTCAGCAAAGCTTCTACCAAAAGTTCTAAGTATGTCTATGCTTTCTGTTATACCAAAGCTGTCTGCAAAAGGTTTAGAAAGCTCAATAGCGTGTTGTTCATCTACAAAGAAAACTTCTGGTCGTATGTCTTTTGATATAGTGTAGACCAAAGCTTCAGTCATACTAAGGCTATCGGAAAGTATTCTATCTACAGTATCTGGGTTTAGATATAGGTCTGCAAATCTTAATTGAACGTGAGAAACTTGACCCCGTAGGTCAACGTGTGCGACCTCGCCTTTGAGATCGACGAACGAGACTATGCTCTTTAACTTAGACATTAATCAAAGTCGTCTCTGACCTTGAACTTAATCAAGTCCTGAACAGTATGTATACCTCCTCCTGAAGTAGTGTATTCTATTTCGCCTTCAAACGTTCCTGCTGTAGTCCAAGTTCCACTTGGAATAGCACAAGTTACTTTGCCGTTATCTGCATCTGCTATCGTGCCGGTTATTGTTTTGATCAGTGTAGTTTGTCCGACCTCTCGTATTCTAAGTTTTACAGAGCCACCACCTAAGTCTATTGGCGCCCACGTATCTGAGTTTTCTGTGTCTAATGTCAAACCAGTAGCAGCAGTATTGCTGTCTTTTAGAGTAAACTCTAAAGATGGTAGTGTATCTCCTACTACGAATTTTATTGTGTCTGAGTAAGCCATAATTAATTTTACCTCCCTAGGTTCCTAGTGTCTAGCTGACTGTATCCTGGTATGTAATCAGCTGCTCTCCAGTCCCAAGTTATACCATCATATATTTTTTCTGCTGCAGGTCCTAAAGGCGGTACCCAGAAGGGTTGACCATACCTATGCCTTGCAGAGAATATAGGTAATGCTAAAGCAAAAGGACCTAGCATGCCACTTCTATCTATTATCTCTGTCATATATTGACCGGTACTCATGCTGTTTGTTTTAAAGTAATTTACTCCAGGGTCATCTCCATCGATACCAGGTAGTAACTCGGCTAGTAAATATTTAGTTAATTCTCTAATCTCTAAACCTAACATAGTAATAGGTACTAAAATACCTGCCATCATTAGTAAAGGCATAGCTGCTGCACCCGCCCCCTGGTTAACAAAGTTTCTATGTGATTCTTTTAGCGTTGGGAATACAATAGTTTTGCCGTATGCGTAGAAGAATGATTTAAGCTGCCATATGAGTGCATACCTAGGGTTGTTAGCATAGGTAGGCCTTTGCGCTGGGTTTGGTCTAACTATAGATTCATCTACAAACTGAGCTAACGCTTCATTTACTTTTTCTCTTGTAGCTGCATCTGCTTTACCTTCTTCCCAAGCTAATACTTGTTCTGCTGTTACGTTTAGTTCTTTTAAATACAGTTGCGCTGTACTATCACCTTTTTGTGCTTTTCGTGCGCTGTCTTGTAAGAATCTTGTACCCATGCCCGTAGCAAATACTCTAGTAAACTTAGTATAAGCTTCTAAAAGAGTTACCCTAAACCAAGTGTCAGATACCCCTTTAGCAGTCTGATTCATAAAGTTCTGTTCACCAGCAAATATAAAGAAGCTAGACATAGCATCTACGCCTATTACTCCTACTTCTCTTGCTAAGTCAGCAGCTTCAGTAGGATCTTTTACCATAGTTTTTATAACACTAGCTATATCACTTATTTTGGCTGTACCTCTAGACCTTAGTACTGGCCCCGCTGTATCTTGTAAAGAAGCTAATACAGTAAAAGCTAATAGGGTTACTATGTTTACTGGAAGTAAAACATTGTTTGCTAGTTTTAACCAACCTTTATCTATAGGAGGTGTCTTACCAAACATAGAATCAATTATGTTTCTTGCGTCTGTTTGTTCTGCTGGTTTTAGTTGTTCAATCAGGCCATTTAATCTTTCTACTCCGCCTGACTGCTCAAACTCATATTTTAAAGCTAGTTTATCTAGGTATTGTTGTAGACCTACTTCTGCGGGTAAAGCTAAGCCAGAATCGATTAACTGTTTATTAGTTACATTAGACCATAGCTTTTTCCTTTCTTGCATCATGCCTATGTCTATTTTATCTTGTGGGTTAAAGTCCAACTCACCACTACCTAACTTTACAATACCATTTACTGCGTCGTGTATTTCTAAGTCTGTAGCTTTAGGATTAGCTTCTTTTAGTAGTTGTCTAGCTACTATTTGTAGGTTTTCGTTACCGGCTATTTCAGCAACTGCAACTACACGAGGGAAGAAATTTTTTCTTTTATCTATGCCGTATCTTTCTAACCCTAAGTCATCATATACTTCTTCTAGGTAGTTCCTTAGTTCTTGTGCTTTTGGGCTTAAGTCCCTAGTACTTTTTGTATCATCTGCTGCTTCGTTTACTATTTGTCTTTGCTCGTCTGTTAGAGATGAGTAAATCCAACCATCTTCAACACCTAGAATTTTAGCGACCTTGTTGTGCATAGCATTTGCTCTTCTAGTTTTTAAAGTAAATATACCTGCCCTACCAGACTCAGATACAGTTCTAGGGTCTAGGTTAAAGAAGTCTGCTACCTGTACACCTATAGGACCATAGTTCCTAAGTCTAGTGTCAGCAGTAAGGAATATTTTTTGCATCCACGTAGGTAATTTTTTACTTCTAAATATCTTACCTGCTTGTTCCATAGCCTTTCTAATTTGTTTATCACTAGCTGTTTCTGGCCCAAGTATGCTGTCTATCATAGTTTCTATGCTAGCTTTATCTGTATAAGATGCTTGTTGATTAGCTGGATTAACTAATTTTTCCTGGAGGTCAGCTGCATACTCTTGGAAAGATTCATCTACTTCTGTTCTTTTTCTATAAGTTTTGCTCTGGTTAAACATTTTCTTTTGTGACTTAGCTAAACGTGTAAACCAAGCTTTAGCAGGTCCATTCATTTGGTCATAAGCTTTGCCATCTACTTCTAAACCTAATTCTTTTCTTATAGCTATACCAAACTGGTCTGCAACAAAATTTTCAAACCCTGTTTCATTATTAGTATATGTCTCTGGTGCGTCTTTGCTTTCTCTTATTTTTTCGTACGCCTGTAATAGTTTCTTTCTGATAGCGGGTACTTTTAAACTTTTTTCTAGTTCTTGGAAAGTTAATGAATTACCTAGTTCCTTTAAAAAAGCGCTATAGTACTGTCCTTCTGATACGTTTGCATTTGTTTTCATTAAGATAATATCAAAATCAGCGTACTGTAATGTTTTAGCTAACTTATCTTTTTGTTTATTTAGATCAGTCCTTATGTCTTCAAACTGCTTTTGATCAATACTATTTTTTATACTTGTTTTTAAAGCAGAATCACTAAAACCTGTCTCTGCAGATATTATATGTAAGTTTGTAGTTAGGCCTAGATTCCTAGCCCCGGCTACTAGATTTGTTACTATTTGTTTTCTAAACGGTAAGTTTTGTCTTCTTTGTTCTGGTCTTTTATATTCTTTTCCTGCTAACTTCTTTTCTTTCTGTAACATTTTTTCTTGGAAGTCTACAACTGTTACACTTTTATATTTTGTATTGTCTTTAAATTTAGGCGGTATTCCTCTGCTCAGATCAGCATATCTATCTCTACCTACAAACTCTTTGCCTTGCTGTGCTTGGTAGTTTTGGAATACATCATTGTCTTGGACATCTCCTTTTGTATTTGTATTATCTACTGGCTGTCCTGCACTAACATCATCTGTCATGTATAAACCAGTTTCATCTAAAGAAGGTGTCTGTCTCTCCATGTCAATAGCTGCAATATCATCTATATAGGTGCCTATTTCTGCTTCTCTGTTTATAGTTCCCCCAGAAGTTCCAGATATTATTGATTGACCAGAATCATCTCTCATGCCTGGGTTATTTCTTAAGTCTTGTTTATTTATAGCATTTACAACTCTACCTACTTCACCTAAAAACCTTAAAAGTGTTTGGTCTTGGGCCCTTACTGCACCGTATATTTTTTTAAGTTCTCCTGGAGCTTTCGAGTTATAACTTACATCTACAGCAGAGTGTCTAACAGATAAAGCATCCTCAGCTCTTTCCATCAAGCTTTCTAGTTCATTTAGTGTCATATCTTGCATGGTCTTAGGTTTACCGTCTGCGTTTAATTCTATGTCCTGTAACAGAGGTGTTAAAAACTTTTTGTTTACAGCAGGAGTTAAACTATCAAATGAGCCTGCTCTGTTATCTACTAAGTCAATTAGTGGTACGTTTATTTTTGCAAATTTATCAGAGCTAAAGAAATTACTAGCTAGTCTAGGCAAACCAAATTCTCTTGTAAAATACTGTAGTTCTTTTTGGAAGTCTCCTTCTATTCTTTTAGGTATGGTAATTTTTAGCATACCTGCGCCTGCTCCATCCGGTGTAGAAATTAAATGGTCTAGGGCATAGCCAAGTTGTACATCTGGTTTCCCTCTACCTTTTTTCTTAGATGTCATATCATAAGAAAAGTCTTCGAAGGTTACACCTTCTGGGTAATACTGTAGCTTAAAGTTGTTTTCTTGTAGTATGTCTATCGCATCTAACAAAGCGTTAAGTCTTTGTGCACCCTGGTTTGCATACTCCTGTGGCTGTCTTCTTTGCTGTACTTTGGATATAGTAGATATACCTTCTAGTAAAACTGCTATGTCTATATTAATAGGTTTTTGACTTTTAGCTTCTTTATTTAAGTTCTGTAATTTGAAGTGTATAGGTGTATTGTAGTTTTTACCCCTAGTTCTTGCGTTTGCTTGATCTAATCGTATTTGTAAATCTGCACGTACGTTTCTAAATGTGTCTACGTTTTCTCTAGTAATCTCTCTAAACTGTTCTGCATCGGGTTTCATTCTGACTATAACAAATCTTTTTGTTTTTACATTTCTTTCTGGCGATGTAAATGATTCGTTAGCTGCAGTAGCTGTACGGAAAGCTTGCAAGTCTCTTACTTCTACAAACCTTAAAAAGCCGGTGCCCTTTGTATTTTCTCTTTCTATTTTTGCTTTTTTTCTAAAAGTTTCTACAGCACGTTTTGATAAGAAAGGTTTTTGTTCATTAAATTCTGTTTTTAAAGTTGTATGTATGTAAGTGTTCAAACCAGCTATAGAACGACCATCTGCTTTAGGGTCGTCTTTAGATATCTGAAACCCTTTATCTGTTTTAGGGTCTACAAATGGATTCTGTGCAGTACCAGAACCTTTCTTTGACATAACAATAGGGTCTGCTTCTTTTAGTGGCCCTTTTGCTTCTTTTTGTTGTTGGTTAAAAGTAGCTAATTCTTTTTTGTAAGCTTTATTATTTATGCCACCTTTAAAATCTTTAGGGTTAGGTTTTTGCATATCAATAGTAACGTTAGTTCTATTTAAAATTTCACTAACACCTACAAGAGGTACATTGTCTAAACTTCTACTACCAAACTCATCTCTAGCTAGACTGCTATCAATAGAGTCTGACTGTTGCATTTGAGTACCTTCTTCAGCTAGTTCATCTAAAACTAATTCTAGTTCCATAGCCATGTTGGCAAGGTTACCTGAATTTATTCTTTGTAAGTAAGCTCTATCGGCTGCTGTAAGAGCACCAGCATTTTTTTCTGCGTTTACTAACTCTCCATATATTCTTACAAAATCTTTTCTTCTGTTACTATTTTTATCGCCTAATGCGTCTGGGCCTTTTTTAGTAACTAGCGCAGCCTCGTTTACAAAAGTTACAAGTTCATTAAAATTTATTGGTAGTCTATATTCTTGTCTTAGGTAAGTATCAAACTGTTCTTGTAGTTCTTGAGATTGTTTGTATTGACCTAATGCTTTTCTATAAGTTTCAGATTCTTTTGCAAATCTTGTTTGTTCAGCTTGTGAAGCGTTGTATACCTTCAGCTGTTCTTGATATCGTCTAATTGCTATCTTGTATGCTTGTTTTTGTTCAGGGGTAGCATCTTGTTTTAAAATACCTGGCCTTGTTGGTTTTTCTACCTCTACTGCTACATCTTGGTCTAAACGTTTTGGACGCGCTGGTTTATCAGTAACTAGTCCTTTTTTAATATCAATATTTGCTGCAGTAACATCTAAATTTATTTGACCTCTATCGCCTTCTACCCCAGCATCATCGTCACTTGTGTTCATTTCCCCAGAGTCAGTTTCAAACGCTTGTTTTGTAGCTTTTAGTACGTCGGCATCTTTTGGTAATCCTTCTTGTCTAAATCTTCTATGTTGGGCCAAGCTTTGAGTTTCTATGGTGTACCTTTTAGGATCCATGGCACCCCTTACCATTTTCATAGCATTTTCAGCTTGTTTCATATCAGTCGGGTTGTCTGACTGAGCAGATTGGTATTTAGTAAACTCTTGTTTCTCGTTATCAAAAACACCTACTACCGCATTATCTTTTGGGTCTCTAGTCCTACTGTAGCCAAGCGCTCCTGATAAAAAGTCCTCTAAAACACCAGTGTCGTATTTATAACCACTATCCATTATGTTTGCTAACCTGCCAGCTTTACGTTGGTCTGTAGTAAAGAAAGCTCCTACTGGAGTTGATACACTAAACAACTCTTTACCCTCAAACATTTTTTCTATATTTGCTTGTACCTTTGCAAACTCTGCCTTCGCTTCAATAGGTACAAAAACACTGTCTGCTGGATTGTTTTCATTTTGTACAAAGTCAAACTGCGTTTCTAGGGCTCCTGCACGTTCACCCATAACTGCGCCCAGTGCTGCGGCTGTTTCTTTGTCAGAAAAAATACGCATCATTTCTCGTTCAGCTGCGTTCCTTTGCGACATATTCCTGGCTTTATTCATAACAGCTGTACCAGCACCCAAGCCGCCACCAACGCCTACACCACCCATAAGACCTGCAAATAAAGCATTTACTCTATCTATCCTTGCTTGAGCTTTCGTGTAAGTATCGTCTATTCTAAATTTTTGCTGTACGGATAACTCTTCTTGTAAAAGTTCGGCAAGCCCTTCCCCTGCTGCTGTAACAGCAGTTATAGAAGCAAAGTCTTTAAAAGCACTGCCTGGAGGTATAGGATCAAACTTAAAGGGGTCATCTCCTATTTGTTGTTTCTTGACTCTACCCGGTCTTTTAAAGGCTTTTAAAGTTGTGCCTACTGTTGCAGCTTCAGCCCCTAACCCTATAGCACCAAAAACAGTACCTTGTAAAAGAGAATCTATAGCATTTTGTTTAGTGTCCATGCCCTGGTCAACATAGTCACTAAAAGCTATACCAGTACCCATTCTTTGTTCTTGTGTAAACGCACCTAACACTGCACCCTGAGCAAATCTCTTACCTCGCATGTTTGCCCTAAGGCCTGCGTATATTTCATCTAAGTAATCTAACTCATCTCCGTCAATTTTAAACGGAGGTTTATTACCCTTGCTTACAGCCATCTGGTTTCTATAGGCCCTATCTAAAAGGTCCTCTACATCTGCTTTATCTGTACCGGGCCTAGCCCTTTGTAAACGTCTTACTCCAGTTTCTATACCTTTTCTTCTTGCAACCGTTCCTGCACCAGCCGCTGCTACTAAACCAGGAGTTGCAGTACCGCCAGAAAGTATTGTTCCCCCTGCAACAAGTCCTCCTACTACGACAGCTTCAGCTAAACTTGCTGCTAAAGAAGGTATAAACTGTCCCGTGGCAGAAGCCATATTAAGAAAAAAACCGTGTACGTCACCTTGTTCTAAAGAAGAGGCAAAATCTTGTTCTAAACCACGAAGAGGTATACCAGATTGGTCTTCTAAAAAATCAGCTTCTCGTATTCTGTTTCGTGCAGATACGTCATCCCCCCGGAGTGTATCTATAGCGGCTAAAAAGTTTTGGTTCTGCGCTTGTATGTTTTTAAAACCAGACTCTATGCCTGCACCAAGAGCTTCCCCAAGTGTGTCTATTGGTTCTTCTCTATATACGGTAGGCCTAGCGGCAATGCCTTGTTGGGGACTTACAAAAGTTCCAGTATCAGTTGTAGGTCTAGCTAACTTACCACCATTTTTTATCGTTAGGATTGCGTTGTCGATAGCCACACTTTAATTCCCTGGCACCTGTTCGATGTATCTACTTATCATTTGGGCAGTTGCTGCATCATTGAAAATATCACTGTAGTCTTTACCAGATATTGGCGCACCTATTTGACGCCCTTGGCTATCTACCATAATTATCTCTTTCAATACTTGTTTACCTGTTGGTGTTTCTTGGTACTTAGCTCTAAGGCTAGAGGTTACATCACCAAGAGGCATTTTAGGGTCTGGCGTCTCACCTATTCGAATACCAAGAACTGGTATTTTTATACCGGTCTCTTGGCCCTCAGCTAACATAATATTATACAAGGTTGTACCTATAAAGTTCCTAAAATAGCCATCTATCTCCAAGCCATCTGGTCCACTCAACAAACCAAGTTGATTTGCTTCTAGGTATGCGTTAGCTCCATTCCTAAAGTTAACACTAGCTTTCCCCCTAAAGTTTTCCGGTCTAAATTCACCAGTCTCAGAATCAGTCATGTTAGTTACAAACTCTTTTAGATCAGTTTGTATTCTACTAGCAATATCTTGGCCTTTTTTATTGGATAGGTTTGCGATCCTAGCTTCAGACTCTCTAAAGTATTGGTCTAGTCGCAGGTTCATATCTTGAGAAGTCCTGTTAAACGTCTGTTCATCCATTGGCGAAGTAGATGCATCGCCAGTGCTTAATAGCCTGTAACTATCTTGGAACTCAGAATTAAAATCTCCACCAGTCGCTACGGCTAAAGCTGCAGCTATTTCTGCTTTGCTTATATCAATAGAATCATCGTAGTCTGGTATTCTTTGTAAATCTTCGGGTGTTGTTACTTTGTATTTATTAAAAGCAGCACGGGCTTTGTCTAAAATATTCTGGTCACTACCCGCCTCTATCATAAATTGCTCATTATCTTTTATAAATTTAAGCTGAGCTTCTGGGCTACCAAATATAGGGAAGATTAAGTTTTGTGTATCTCCTATCCTACCTCTTAGTCTTTCTGCTTCTGCTTGTGCTTCTTTATATTGTGCTTGTTCTTCTTCGTTTCTACCAGTAGTCATGTCTTTTACAGGAGGTGTAAAACCAGCAGACCCATCACCCATAGAGCCACTTACACCAGTACCAAATACTGTCTTCTTGCCAGGTGCTCCTATTTTTTCTAGTCTTGTTCTTTCTTGTTTGTTTTTCTTAAGGTCTTCTTGCAGTTTTAGTCTCATGGCGTCTAGGCCATCGTTGTAGTCACTACCCATTTCTATCATCATTTCAAAACCAGATGCGGGATCTAGTTCGCCGCTTTCAACAGCCTGTTCAATTATTCCAGTTGCTTCTGGTATACTTTCAGCTTGTTCTAGTCTGTCGTTTAGTTTTATGCCTTGTAGATTAGCTACCCCAATCGCTCTGCTACCATACCCTTTCCTAGCAGAAGTAAGTCTATTACTTTGTCCCTGGAGAATAGTATTAGCCATAGTACGCAAGCCTTCTTGGTCAGTAAACATAACCACATCTTGTGGGTCATTACTAAATCCTAATGTTTTAGGTACTATGCCTTGCTCACCCTGTATTTTGAAAGAAATTCTCCCATTATCATCAATTATGTCTAGAATCTTTCCTTTTTTTATTTCTTGCGTAGTTATGTCTTTGTAAGATGTAGCTGTAGGGCTAGAGTTTAGCAAATCTATTAACTTAGCTTTGTCTCCTTTATATAGTTGGTCAAACTTATCCTTATCCATGTTCATGTAGTCTGGATTTTCGATATCTAAAAAATCTACATAAGGAGAAAGCTGTTCTATGGCGGACCTGGCAGTAGCGTCGTTTTGATCTCTAACCTGAGCGCCTATGGCGTTTGCTTGTCTTATGTCTGCTAAAGTTGGCATATTATATTAAAAATGCTGCTAATATGGAGGCTCCCATATTAGTCATTTGGGAAGAGTAGTTAGCCTTAGCTTGTTTATACGCTCCCCTTCTTGCTACTTCACCCTGGGCCGCAGTGCCTAGCCCCTCTAAAGCCCTGGCATTCACGCCTTGGCCTATACCTATGATTTCTTGTAGTAACGCCTGGTTCATTTCTCTTTGTTGTACTCTAGCATTATTTACCGTGTTTGCCATAGACAACTGTGAACCTCTTTGTGCGGACCTTTGTTGCTCTTGCAATTGTGCAGCAGATAAACCGCCGCCTCCGTATCTTTCTAAATTTCTTTGTTGTATGCCAGCTGCTACTTCTGCTTGCTTAGCTGCGTTTTCTCTAGACCTGTCTACTAATGTAGTGTCATCAGTCATACCTAATAATCTGTCTTCAAACTGTCTAAAATTAGCTAAGTAATCGTTATAGTCTTGGCGTAATATCCCTGCAAAAGCTTTGTCTGGGTCTTGTACATTTGATAAACCGCCAACGTAGTCTTGTTGTGATTTTATGTTGTCGTATGCTGATCTAAATCCATCTGCTAAACTCATTAGAATATACCTCCTAGGAAACCACTACCGCCACCATCGTTATCATTATTAGCAGCAGGTTTTTGGCCACTTAAACCAAACCCAGTTAAGATTGCAAAAGGATTATCATTGGTTGCTATAGGGTCTTTTTGCCCCGCCGCTGATTCGTTGTATTGCTTTGCAGCTCTGTATTGACCAACGTTTTTACCTGCTTGTACACCTAGCTTTGTAGCTGCCCCTATCATGCCGGCCCTTCTTATTTGTTTTGCTTTTGCTCTGTTTAAAGTATCAGTTGTAGCAATTTTAGAAGCTGTAGATAATCCTGCTGCTGTTTGACTAGCCATCTGATTAGCGCTTTTTATACCTGCTACTTGGTCTTGTCTTGATCCAGCAAGGCCCTGGGATGTTCCTTGTAATTGTTGTGCTGCTGCTGCCGCTGCTAAATCTGCTTGTGAATCTACAGCTGCTACAGCTTGTCTATTAGGATTCATAGTAAGAGCTTGCATAGTATCAGCTTGAGCTCTTCCCTCGCCCACACTCATAAGACCAGACTCTTGATTAAAAGACCGCTCTAAAAACTCTTTTTGTTTTGGTAGATAGTTTTGTCTGAAATAGTCCTTATCTGCCTTTGCTACAGCAGCATTGACTTTCTCTGATTCGCTTGCCTTAAACTCTGACTTTTTTGGCTTACTCATTAACTTTTCTCCTATACACCCTTGTATCTAAACTCCAACCTAGCTTTTTAGCATAAGGTTCTAGCTCTGGTACATGGGATTGCGCCTCTATGTACTTACAACCAGACTCTTTTGCTAACGCTTCAATCCAGTCTTCATGGGCTAACCACTCGTGTCCGCCCTTATTGTAAGTATACGCTATCCACATATACAATGTCTTGTCTTTTGTGTACCTATCTACCTCTATAGTAAGTACTAAAAACCCGACTGGAGAGGTAAATAAAAACGCTCTTTCATTTACGCACTCGCTAAAAACATCTTCGGGAATAAAAGTTAGACTTGGATTATCTTCTAATATGCTTTCTAAACCAGGTTTGATAATGTTCCACGTGGAACGTATGTCGGTAAGCACTGGTTTAACAAAGTCATTAGTAGTCGATCTCCCTTCCGTATCTTCCATAGCGCCTCCTTGGCTTACCTATTCCTTTGTATTTTACTGTTCGTTTAACTCCCAGATCCCCGCCTCTTGCACGAAGTTCTGCTTGGGTTATTTCATTATTAAACTGGGCTAGATACTCTCTAGCTGCATTTACATCTGTCCACTCTCTGCTAGGCATACGTAGTAATCTATATAAAGTACCGTATATAAGAGCATCTCTATATTGATTAGATATCCTAGTATCTATGTTGTTAGAACTTCTAGATGGTTTTAAAGCTACGCTAGCTATAACTGGGAAAGACCCGCTTGGCACTGGCACTAGCCAAAATGTAGACTCTGTTTTTTGTAGATACACGTGCGGTGTACCTGTTCTATCTCTCCAATCTGGATAATTTACTTCTAGACTTCGTGGGCTTATAGGGTCCATATCCCTACCATCGTACGTCATGTGTAAAACTTGATGCACTTCTGTGCCTGTAGGTATATCAAAGTCGTATTCGTATACACCTGAGATAGTGTTGAAAGCGTCCATATCTAAAACATACGCTTTAGAACGTTCGCAAAATTCTATAGTAGTTGAACGTAAGTTACTCTCCACCAAACTGTCCGGGCAGAAAGGCACGTAAGGTAAAACTTCTTTTACTAAAGAAGAGTAACTCGCCATTTTATCTTCCCTGTTGTGGTACTACAGGTGGCATTGGCATTCCTCCTATATTTGACGTCCTATCGTTGTTCGGGCTTAGTAGTTCCTGCGCCTGCATGCCCTGTCCGATACAATTCAAAAATAGTTGGTAATGTGTCTGCGCTCTTTGTGCGTTACCTGCATACTCAGAATCTTTTTGGTAAGCTCTAAACAAGACATAATCAATAACTGCGTTACCGTAAATATCATCTATATCTAGGTTTGAACTTGCACTACTTAAATCTGTAGGTACTTTTGAATACACTATTTCTATAAAGGCATTTCCAGCTACTCCTGGATATACGTAATAGTTTTTTGGGTCATCTTCGTCGAAGATGTAGTGTTTAACTACAGTTCCGTGTTGTGCATCTCCACCAACAGTCGGATCATTCCAGTCCGGCTCTTGTGTGTTCAAGATATCTACATTTACAATTCTAATTGCTCTTTTACCAGTAGCACTACCACTTGCTGCACTCATATTCCTAGTTACCTTGATTAGTCTAAGACCATCAGAAGGTAAAGCTTGTTTGGTTCCAGTAGTTAATTGTACATTGTCAGTCTTTGCAGATGACTCTGGTCTGTAGTTTACAATTTCTCTTTGCGCATCATTAATATATCTAAGTATTTCAGCTTCTGGCCATCTAACACTAGTAGTGTCTTGTAAGATGTCCTTAATCCTACTTAGCAAATTTGTCCCGGTTAATGCCATAATTTATCCTTATTGTGCAGCTTCTAATTCTGCGATTAAATCTGATTTCTTTTTACGTCTATCAAGTTCAATCCCAATGCCTCTGCCATATTCTTCTAGCTGTACTTTGGTCATGTCCTCAAAAGATACCACTTCCTCAGCAACTTCTTCGATAACTTCCTCTACGGGAGCTTCTTCAACTACTGGTGCTGGTTCTTCTTTGACGTTCTTTACCTCCGTGCATCCGGCTTGTAAACAAAGTAATCCTAAGTCATCGCCTACTTGTCTTGGTTCGCCAGCTTTTAAATGTATACTTGCGCCCCAGGTAGAAGCTATTGACTTGTCTTCATTTGATACTATCCACATAATTTCCTCCTTAAAAATGGGTGACTTTTAAAAGCCACCCATAAAATATATCACAATTAGTATGCAACATCTAACGCAATAACACCAAAGTCTTCATTCTGACCTGTGTGGTCTGAGTGATAAACTGGCTTCTTGAGTCCGAATATTTTACCAATTGAAATACCGTTTTGGTTACCATAGTCGAATGTGTCTTCTACTATTTCTGGTATACCAATATCTGCCATAGCTAATGCTTGAGCACCTGCGAAGATACATCTTGAGCCGTTGACGTCAGCGTCAGCACCCCATTTGTAACCAGCAGCACCTGCATTTGAAGATGTTCCAGTAAGCGCATTGTTTGTGTTAAACACATGTCTGAACTCATGAATCATAACTCCATCAACCATTAAGCTAGATGAACCTGAGAATAAGCTTGAACCTGGTCCTCTTACTCCAGCTTGTCTTACGTTAGCAAGGAAGTCTGAATCAAGTTTTAGGTCAGCCATTACTTGTGGTGTTACGAAAAGATGGAATGTCTCGTCGTTACCCGCACCTCTTAGTCCTCTAATGTAGT
>Ga0208767_1001336_pt1 | contig 19709 bp, 16 predicted proteins | sample VirMetDEL_Mar_21_FD_184514 | JGI IMG/M metagenome (GOLD analysis project Ga0208767, IMG submission 184514) | Aqueous microbial communities from the Delaware River and Bay under freshwater to marine salinity gradient to study organic matter... | ecosystem: Environmental > Aquatic > Marine >... | reverse complement strand
TTCTGGAGACGCATTCATTGGTCAGAGCCCGACGAAGAGACGGGCGAGCGAGAAGAGACGCATGAATTTCCTGAGTCCGTGCTGGCAGAAGTGGACTCACTAACAACGCGAATTCGATTCGATGTCAGTTGTGGAGTCAACGGCCACTCATGGGCGCTGACACTAGACTACGCAGACGAGACAGGGCACTGGGCCAAGACTGTCGATGCCACTGAAGTGGTCAGTGATTGGGAAATTGTTGAGTCAACAGGCGACGAGTTTTCCGATGGCTTGCTTGCATAAAAATAGAATGGACACACCGCCACTATTCACTGGCAGCGAGAAGCTGGTCGCCATATTGGGAAACGCATCTGCGTGGATATTCGCTACTCTTAGCCAGGAGTTTATGTGGGTAGCCGCAGGAGTCGCTTCCATCTCCACGGCAGCCTACATGATCACCAAGATGGTCTTACTAATCAAAGGTTACAGATCCGATGCTAACGACGATTAAATCTGCGGTGAAAGCCGTTGAGCTTTACCTAACAATCAAATCAAAGAAAACCGATTATGAACTCTACAAAGACGCACTATCCCGGGAGGAATCGTGTAGGACCAAACTTCTTGAGGCGAGCACTGCTCCTCATCGCACTGACGAGCTTGTTGCTCTTCATCGTGGGATGCTCCGCGACGCCGCCGCCATCCGTATCGCTTTTAGAGACGACCTCGGAGCGGCGATTGACAGACGCGGAGACGGAGGCCCTTCGGACAATCCTTGAAGAATCACAATATTTGAAATGACGCCTTTGGATAATTAGGCTAGTTCTAGCACCCTTACTGATATGAACAACACCGTCACAACCGTCGCAATCGTGGTCGTCACCGTTGCCCCATTCTGGTTCCTCGCTAACAACATTGATAGCGATGAGCTAATTAAAACCGCCATTGGTGCTGCTTCCGCTGCGTCGATCATGGCAGTCAAAGCACTCACCAAGAAGTGATCAACAAACTCAAATCTCGAAAGCTCCTTTTAACCGTCATCACGGCGGTTATCGTCACGCTCTTCGATCTGGATGAGGCGACCGTTGAGAACCTCGTTAGTTTGGTTATGGCGTACGTCTTCGGGCAAGGGGCAGCAGACGCCGCCAAGGAACTGGCGAAGAAGAAGCCGGTCGCCAAGGAACTGGCGAAGAAGAAGCCGGTCGCCAAGGTCCCAGCGCTCCCCGCCATCCCCGAAGATCCTCTCTTGCATCCAGCCCCAGCACCAACACCTAAGCCAGAACCGGCACTAGAACGGACCTCGCCGCTACAACGTCTGATGCGCGACAAATGATCACCATCGAAACAACTGAAACTCTCACACCTGAACAATTACTAACATGGCTACTGAACCAAAACTCTTCGGCGCAGATAAAGATTTCTCCAAGCGGGTTGAAATTGGAGGTCTCACAGGAGAGCAGCACGCCCCCAAAGCACGTCCCACCTTTGAGGAACGCGACTGGGTCCTAGCTATCCAGAAGCTCCTCAACCTCTCAGGTGAAGTCGTCGAGATCACGGGCAAGCGTGACGATCGGTTGGACACCGTCATCACGACGTTGCGCGACAAAGCGCTGGAGGAGTTGACGCCAATGAGTTCGGGAAAGCAGGAGCTGGTGGAGTCACTGCTAGGCTTACTAAGTCGGGCAAATTCCCTGCCGGATTGCGACATCACCGACGAGGAGCAGAAAGACGTCGTTGAACTGTTCACTGAAATCTTAGACAAAGACGAGTAATGCCGGGACTTCGCGACATGACTAGAGAGATCCAACGATGTGTTGGCGTTAGTGCAGATGGGGCTTATGGTCCTAACACTGCGCGTGCCATCATGGACAAGCTGGGTCTTACGATCAAAGCGAAGCCGGTCGCGCCTGCGGGTAAGACCGGCATGACGATCACCGAGGACAGTCTTGAGAGCATTGTTAGTTTCGAGTGTGGTGGAAAAGCCTATTTCGAGAAGATGTATAAGCGCTGCTCATGGCCAGGGGGCGCTAGCGGACCCACATTTGGGGTTGGCTGGGACGCAGGTTATAACACTAGTGCAAAAGCCATGGAAGTCTGGGAGCCCATCATCGGGACAGCACGAGCAAAGCGGATTGCCGCCGCATGTGGAGTGAAAGGCACCAAGGCAAAAGCCATCTATAGGAACTTCCGAGATTTCGAGATCTCCTACGAGGAGGCGATGCAGGCGTTCCTAGCGGACAGCGTCCCGCGCTTCGCCAGACTCACCGTGAAGACGTTTTCGGACATCACCAACTGCCACCCAGTCTGTCAGGCTGGTCTCCTGTCGATGGTCTTCAACAGAGGGAATAAAGTATCCGGCAACCGACGTCGTCACATGAAAGCGATCCAGGACAACACGACGAACGAGAACATCATCAAGCAGTGCGAGGCTAGCAAAGTCATTTGGCCTAAGTTCAAAGGTCTTCTCAATCGAAGAGACAAAGAGGTCAAGATGATGCGGAACCGCGCCAACGACCGATCGCCCCACATCTCTATCTAGTGCTTAAAAAAAATATTCAACCGACTCATGTTTTACGGACGACAGAAAACCAACCCAACCTACGACGAACTCAAGGACCGGCTCACCCGGCTCGAGACGGACATCAGCGGGTTTAATAATCTCAAGAACAACGCATCTACGTTAGGGGAAATCCTTACGAAGCTCGAAAAGCTGTGCGAAGTTCATACTCAACAGACGGCGATCTTGGCGGATCTGCAATCTAGAATCAACGCCCTCGAAACTGATGGTAGTCCTATCATCAGCACCGTCGGACCTACCACCACGATCTAATGCCTGTAACGAATACCACTGACATCTCCGGAAATCCCGTCTGCCCAGACGAGGCTAAAACCGCTTCGACTCTCGGGTCGTGTGAGAATCAGAGCGTCCAGGGAACGGTCGTCGGCTCTACGTGTGACAGCTGCGGAGACGAGAACTGCACGACGTGCGTCGTTACCAGCACGACGACCTCGAGCGAGACGGTCCTGAATCGTGACGCGTGTTGCCGCACCTCTGGCTGTGTCACCGAGGCGCCTTCGACCGCGTGCTCTCCGTCCTTCCAAGGCACTACCCGGGCCTGCGGTGGACATATCCTGGTCAAACAGGAACCCGGCGACGCTTGTCTCCAACACCTTCATTCGGACTCAAGCCTGTTCATCCAGAGCGATCCGAACGAAGGGTCCGAGCTGACCAACTCCCCCACGGTCGACGTCCCGGGAGCTAACGGCTACCAAGTGACCGCCACCGGCGAGGTGCTCACCGATACCGCCGGTGACCCGATTCTCAGCGCCGTTCCTGAGTTCACCAAGCTTTGGATTTCGGGCGTGGTTGACCGAGGAGATAATCAACTTCTCGTGGCCAAGGCTACGAACGCGACGACGCCGCTCTACCTCAAGATGGAGGGCGGGTGCTTCAGCTTCGCGTCTCGCGACGAGGAGCAACTCTGCGCCTCGGTTCTACCTGAGACGGTGTCAGCGGGGCGCCTGCTCCTAATCGACGGCACAAGCTCTTGTGATAGCCAGGACTGGTGCGTCAAAGAGCTTCAGTTCGGCGACCTCGCAGAGGGCGATTGCGCTGAGCTGATCGTCACCCAGGACGCCGATGGGTTTAGCCAGATCAGCGCTCGGATCCCCTCGGCGACAGCGGGGTTCCTCCGATCGAATCCAGACGCACCTTGCACCTATCTGAACGGCGACACGCTCAGCACCGCCGAAGTCACCCAGATGCAAGGGTTCCTCGACCAGATGTTCTGCGAGACGACGTTGCCCCAGGTGACGGACGCGTTTGCCATCGAGCGCGTCATGGCGTGTGGCTCGCGTACCGTGTCAGGGACGCCGACCGCAGGACTACAGCCTTTCACGTTGGCCGAGCTGTTCCAGAAGCTCGAGGAGCTTCGACAGACCGACCCCGACCTGACCGACGACCCAACGGACACCGCTGGGGCTCCTCTGGAAGACGGTCAAGCCTACGAAGCGGTCTGGGATGCGACGACCAAGACGTTCACCTACAGGCTCGCATATAACGAGTATAAGGTAGCCATGACGCAGATCGCGGAATACACAGACTCTGCGGAGCAGGTGGTGACCCCGCCGTCGGTCGATCAGCAGGTATTCGGGATCAACTTGGCGACGCTCGGTCACACCATCACGACGGAGACACACGCCACGGTGCTCTTCCAGCTCGATCACCGGGACCACGTCGACCGCTCGACCGATCAAAGCTACTCCTACGTCGACGTACAAAACGAGAGGATCGCGTGGTGCGGCTCCCGCGACTTCGGGCAGAACTCCCCGACGCTCGGAGAGGACAGCACCAACGGAACCTCGTTCGTCACCTGGGACGTCCCTATCTCGAACGGCACTATCAGCTTCACCATGGGACGATTCCTTCAGACGTCCGTCACCAAACGTATGGAGTCGCTCGTGCGTGCGCACCTGATCGGCTTCAAATCTTACCCACTCTAATTGCCTGAAATCCAAACAGTCCGCTTCCCGATCCTGGGAATGCAGGGTCAGCTGGACCCTCTCTCGGTACCCGAGGAGGCATACCAGCTGGGCGTCAACGTGGCGATCGACCAACAGGCGCTATCACAGCGCGACGGCTACCGAGAGGTGCCGCTAAGGTCGACCACGGACGGACTGGTGGCGGAGTTTCAGGCACTTAATCTTCAGGGGGCGGTTCGCTACCAGCCGGGACACGGCCAAAGCGCCCTGCAATTTGCATCCAAAGCGGACTACCTCGCCCTTTCAGCAGGGGGGCGGAGGTTCCTGGTGGAGATTGTAGGGCGTGGGGGAAACATGTATGGCAACCTCGTCGAGATCACCAACGGCGTCTTTCAGGCTCCCGATCTTCATCAGAACTGGGCGCTACAGGCGGAGAACTATCTGATCAACTGCGACGACTTCGGCAACACCGTCATCTTCGACGGGACGGAGACGACGACAGAGTCAGCAGGGTTCGACCCGAATAATCCTGTCACTTCTAAAATCCCTAACCGTGTTCGATTACCTGTCTACACTCATGGCCGAATTGCCGTCGTCAACGGCGCCCGTGGTATGCTTGTCGGCGACATTATTCATGGCCAGGGGAAGTCTGACGCTAGCAACCTGCTCAACTTCTCCGAGCAAATCTACTGGGCGGAAGGATATGAGTTCGTTGTACCTACGGACGCTGGGACCATTCTCGCAGTCTACAACCTACCCACGGTAGGGCAATCGTCGTCCCATGGCGAGCTTGTCGTCGAGACCGAGGAACGTGTCTACGCTTACAAGACTCAACTCTACCCACGCACCTCGTGGATCGACACGCCTAACATGATGACCACGGTCTCGGCTGAAGGTGGCGCTCGAGGACCGTGGAGTTTTGACGTCTACACTGACAACGCGGTCAGGCGCACCTTGCGAGGCATCGAGACTCTCACATTCTCCCGACGTGGTTCAGACCTCGTCTACGAACCGCAGGAACTTCTCAGCGAGCCGATCGACCTGTTCCTCGAGGAGGACTACGGTCCTCTGCTCCGGTTCAATAGTACTCGGGTTCATCGTTCTTCGAAGACGCTCTACTCCACGGTGCGTCCATGGGTTTCTGGGTTTCACTGGAAGCATCGTGGGGTAGTAGCTTACGACTATAAGGGTAAGCGGTGGAACGGCGTGAACGTCAACCCGTCACCTATCAAGGACGTCAAAGCGCTCATTCCTATGAGCATGTCAGGCGAGAAGCGCTTCTTCCAGATCGCCGGTAACGACGATGACGGCACCCATATCAAGATTCTCGAGGTCGAGCGGAATCTACGAGAAGACGTCCTGACCGATGGCACCTACCCGATCCAGTCGGCGGTCTACACCCGGGCCGTCTACGGATCCCTCGAAGACTCGATCACGGTAAACGACGGCACCATGCAGTTCGCCCGTGTTTCCGGCGACGTTGAGTGGGAGGTTCTCTGGAAGAGCGACTGGTCGCAGGGGTGCTGGACCGAGTGGGCCTCCGGGAAGATCTGCCACGAGGAGGTCAGCGCCACGGGCGTGAAGTCGGTGAACCTCGGCAAGTTCAACGGCAAGGAGGTGGACGGGATTCCTATCCGCTCCGGCAAGCATTTCGAATTCCTCATCCGGTGGAAAGGCAAGGCTGACCTGCGATTCCACACCGTAGATGTCTCTAGACGAGAGCAGGAAGACCCTGATATATTCGACGAAGAAGAGTGCAGCATCGATCGTATTTGCTGCGAGAACGCAGATCCTTTAACATTATGGCAGTGACCACAGACGCCTCTACCGGCACCAACACCTCAGCAACCCAGCAAGCCGTCGTCAAGGCGACGGTGGGGGGATGTCTGACGTCCGCTCTGGCGACAGCTCTAGAGAGCCAATTAATCATCGAGTTCCCTGACGCAATCACCGGGACGACCGGACTGGCGGCGTTGTCCTCGGTCGCGGTCAATCAGATCGTGACCCAGCTCGTCGCGGACACCGAGTTCCAGACCCAGCTCTCCGCGACGCTCTCAACGGACACCTACATCCAGCAGAACGTCGACGCTGTCCTGGCGTCCACGCAGTTCCAGACGGAGCTCGCGGCGGCGGTCAGCACGGCGCTGACCACGGCTGAGAACATCCAGACGATCGAAGATGCTCTTTGTGCGTCGACCACGTTTCAGTCGTGCGTCACGAGTGTGGTCGTCGCCTCGGAAGCGTTGACCACGGTCATCGATAGTAGGATCGACACCCAGCTGGCGGCTCTTGACTTGTTCGTCTGCACAGAAGACACCTACGTCGTGAGCGCCGCCAGGACGATCAACATCCCGGTAACCGGGATGACTAACAATAACTACTTTGTTAGTTATGTTGTCACGGCTTACACCCCCACCGGGAGCGGAGACGCCAACGACTCCATTCCTCAGACCGGATCGAGGCAACCTACTTTCTACCCTATCACCTTCCCCAACGCCGACGCAGGCGATGAGGTCACCATCCACTCTGTCAGGATCCGCTGCTAATGACTAATCACCAAAGATCCTGCACCACGGTCCGAGCCGCTCGGACGGAGATCGGTCGCGCCTTGTCGCAAGGAAATCAGAAGGAGCAGATCCGGATCCTCAACCTCATCCGAGCCTACCTCTACGCCAACCAGCGACAGCTGGGCCTGGACCTCTCGACGACGTTCTGCATCAAGGTGGAGTGTTTCTGCGAGGAATGCCCGGTCTGTCCTGACAAACCGCTCTACCGTGGATTCAGGTTGCCGACGAGATTCCGAGCCTTGAACAAGGTGGAGATCAACAGCCAACACGCTCCGGTGTTCTCACATTGGCGCATACCATACGACGGACCAGCGGGGTTCCCGGACAGCACCAAGGCGAAGCTGTATGACAACGGCTTCAGCCCACTCGAACGCGACTTCAGCAGCTGCCACCCTACCGCTCTTCGAATCTCTCAGGAAAAATGCACCGGCAACACGCAGACCATGACGGTCACCGGAAGGACGCTTGAAGATCGCGTCGAGACTTTCGACTATATGCTGACCAACGCCGCCGTCCTCACAAACGAAGTTTTCAAGGAGGTCACCCAGGTGTCCTTCCCGAGCGGGGTCGACGGGACTGTGATCATCGCCGAGCCTGACGGACGAGAGCTGGCCCGCTACCACTGCGGGCAGACCGTTCCCAAGTTCCGAGAGTATAAGCTCAAGGACGGGTGCTGCCCAGACAACGTGATTGTCACGGCGACCTCGAGCTACGAGGACGTCTACGATGACCTCGACCTGGTCGAGCACGGGAATCCGTTAGTATGGCAAACGTTAGCCAGGTTCATCCGACTCGTGAACAAGGACGAGAAGGATTCAAACGACCGCGCCAACATGAAAGAATACCTCGCTCTAGCAGTTTCACTAATGGTGGAGCAGTCGGCGGTAGAAGAAGGAGACAATTCGGACTACCGATTCCGGAGAGCATCAATTAAGAGTAACCGGCTAACAAGTGAATATTATGGTGCAAGAAGACGTTAGCGTCACTTACAGAGATCTCGAGTCTAGCGATTTAGCTAGGATGGGGAGCCTCGTGCGTGCTTTTGGGGATGATAGTGATATGCTAAACATCTTCAAAACGAGCATCGACATGGATAACTTCAAGAAGACGACCGAATCACTCTTCGAGCTGGGTATGCTCAACGGCGTGGTCGCAGAATCGGAAGGGATTATTGCGGGTGCGTTTCTCTACATCATCACACCTAACCTATTCTCTGGAGATAAGACCGCAGCCGAGGCGATGTGGTACACTCATCGTAGGTATAGAGACTCTGCTATGGGCGGGCGTCTGTACCTGAAAGCAGAAAAGCAGATACTCGAAAGCGACTGCAAACTCATGATGATGACGCATCTCGAAACGAGCATGCCGGACGAACTCAAATCTTTCTATGAGAAGCGTGGTTTCACGCACATAGAATCCAACTACCAGAAACGGCTTTAATGGACATCCGGGTAAAAGATAACGTTCTAGAAGATCCTGACACGATACGTGAAAACGTATTGAGGCAAGGGTCCTTCTCAGGTGTAGATTTCCAAGGTCACTTCTTCCCAGGCGTGGAACTGGAGGTGCAGCCGTCGCTGGAACATGAGATCGAGGACTTGGTAGGGGCACCCATCCACATCGATCTGCAGTTCTGGCGCATGAGCAGACCCGGCGATGAGTCTCCGACCGGTGTCCACGCCGACCAAGCATGCTCCTCCCATGCGGCTATCCTTTACTTCTCACCGACCGTCGATGACGAGAATGACGGGACGGCTTTCTGGCGGCACAAGAAACTCGACGATCACTGCGTGCCTGGATACGTCCTGAAAGGGTCCAAGGATTTGCAGGCACGCTATTTCGACAAGTTAAACGCGGACACCAAGAACACTGACGCCTGGGACCTGACGATGATCGTCAAGTCTCGCTTCAATCGACTGGTCACCTACCCAAGTCACTACTACCACAGTCGTCACCCGATAGATTCAACTAACAACGGAAAAACCTTAGAAAGCGCCCGGCTCGTCTGGGTAGCGTTCTTCACTATACTCTAACATGAATACTACTTATAAAGGGGGCTCGTTTTGGCTGTAGCAGCCTCCATTGGGGCCGCAGTCGCAAGCACTGCGGGGTCCGTGATCTCCGCACGATCTCAGAAGAAAGCGGCGGATAAGCAACGTAAGCAGCAACTCAAAGGGGTGGCTGCGCTCCGTGATATTCGGGAGACTGCAGTCGAGGACATCCTCGCAGGTGAGTATCTTGATCGATACGGCGCAGAACACATCTTCGGAAGACGTGCTGACGAGGTCGATCTCGGGCAGAGTATTCGCGACGCCATCCAGGCCAACACGCAAAACTTACCACTTAATCAGCGTTTCGTTGCCGAGCAGAATCAGGCAATCACTCAAGAGGCGTTGAGGTCAGCACAAGCATTCGATCCTAACTTTAGGGCCAACTTATCTAGCCTATCTGATCAGGCTCGCTCTCTTCTTCGAGGAGAGATCCCCGAGGACGTGGTTGGTGAGATCATGCGCAACCGTGCCGGACAGAACGCTGCTTTTGGTGTTCCTGGTAGTCAGAGGCAAGCCACCTCGAGGGATTTAGGTCTAACATCATTAGATCTTCAAGGACGTGGTGCGGGCATCTTTGCACAGATTCAGGGCATTCGAAATGCGGTCGATCCTATCGGACGTCAGTTGTCGCTTGCTCAGCAGAACCTGACGCCATCCCAACAGATCGAGCAAGATCTGGCTAACAACGTCCTTCGATCAGGTGCCGACCCAGCAGCACAACAACTATTCAATCTTTCGTTTCAAGGGGCTCGCGAAGAAGCCCGAGGCAAGGCAGCGGCTCCGGTACCCGTGAACAACACGCTCGGTGCAGGACTGAGTGCTGCGGGCGGCGCTTTGTCAGGGTTGGTGCAGAGTGGTTTGTTTAGCGGTGGGAGCACTAGGTCTAACTTTAACCCACAAGGGCAACCAGTTTACACCCCCGGAGTCCCAATAGTTCAACCTCGACTCGCGTAACATCATGGCAGCAATAGACCAACTTTTAGCAACACGTCAGGGTCCTATAGATTTAGGGGCATCTCTTGCGCAGTCATCGAACCTGGGAAGCAACTTAGCCCAGTCGAACCTGCAGGCCCAGCAACTCATGTTGCAGGCACAGTCGGCGGCACGTGCAGAGGCGTCTGCTGCGTTCGAGCAATCGCTTCGAGCGGGTAAGAGTTTGGGCGTCGCACGGGATCGGCAATTTCAGGAGGGGCTCAAACAAGAAGAAATTCGAATCCGCGATCGATCTGCAGACATCCAAGAGGAACAAAACAGTCTTCGTCGACAAGAACTGGCGGCACGTATCCAAGACCAGAAGGATGACCGCACGCTAGACTACGAGAAACTTGCAGGCAACGAACACGCCGACGCTATGGCTCAATGGGAGGCACGGAAAGAAGCTGCCGCAAAACGACGTAGAGCCCGGCAGCATATCGCGTCCCTACAAGGCACGGAGTTTGTACCTGACCCGGCAAATGATCCACCCCCTGCACCAGTAAGGTCCTACCGGGGGAACCCCCACGCAAGCCCGCAAGCGCAGCCTCAAGGACAGTTGAACCCAGGCGCCCTTCCGTCTCACGTGGTGGATGAGGCGGGGAATGCGTTTATCACTACAGACCTTCCCCCGACTGGGCGGGAGGAACGGATTCCTGGGCTTACTGGGCGAGATCTTCGCAACAACATCGCCGGACAGACGCTTGCGGAGTTCGACTCACAGAATGCCGCAGCCGTAGCTAATGAGGAGACGCCGGGAGCCGATCAGGACGTGGACCGGACGCCTATTGAGGATATGGTTGGCAGTGACGCCATCGCAGCAGCACGTCGATTCAATCAAGCAAATCCCGCCGACCAAGCGGAGATCGACGGGCGTAGTTATGATCAATCAGCCGGGAGTGCCGTTGTTCCCGCTATAGATCCAGATGATCCATACCCAGACTTCACTGGGGATGCAGAACAGCTGGGGGAGAATGGGCTCCCAAAAGTGCCGAAGAACGCACCAAACGGAAATCACCCTGCAGTTACTGCCAGGGAAGACTCCCTAGGATACGACCCAGAACCTCCGAAGCCAGGGGAGCCTCACGAGGAGTTACTCGATGAACACCCTATCGTTACGCCTGAGCAGGTCGTCCGAGGTCCTGCCGAGTTAAGGATTGCGTTAGCTGAGACCAAATCTGGTCTGGTGGACACGGTTTCAAAACTCAAGCAGCAGCAGGCAGAAATGAAGCGGATCACTGAGAAGCACCAGAAGATCTCTGAAATCGCTATTGAGGGCGGGATCCCGATCGACTTCTCAATTCAGAACGAAGAGATGGAGTCGGCGAGGCGTCAACTCATGGCTCTGAACGACGAACTCAACGAAGGTGAGAAGAATAAGATCATGTTAGAGGCTGAACTGACTCAGGCTGACCTCCATGAGGATGCACGTCTCCCACCCACAGTGCTAGGCAAGATGGCTATAACGTTTTCCCTCGCAAAGAAAGCAAGAAACGCAGCCAAACTCTTGAGAGAAGTGCCTGAAGGAGAATTCTCCTCAGGACCACTATTCAACTTATTTGAACAGGTGAAGAAAGTCGGGTCAGATTGGGGGGTTACGCAGTACTCCAGAGAGCGCCAGAAATTCGAAGGCGCACGTCTGGCGTTGTCTAACGTTCTGTTAAAAGATCGCTCGGGTGCTGCAGTCAGTAACCAAGAAATGGAACGGTTCGTTCGGGAGCTTGGAGATCCCACCACCATGCAAGAGGGCGCTTTCAGAGAGCGGTTCTATGCTTGGGCAGATGGGCTTTACTCCGACTTCAAGTCTGACGTTCAGCTACAACGTGAGAACGGGGCGACCTTGCCCAAGAGTTTCTTAGACTTTACTAAATCCGACGCAGTCGCCAAGGCAGAGTTTGCCGAAGCGCAGAAGTCTAACCCTACACGCAAGCCGTCAGTAGCAGAAGCCGTAAGTAGCCTCGAGAGTAGTCTTGAGGTAGGTCATGTCCAGAGAGGCTGGAGATTCAACGGTCCAACCGCCAATCCTATGTGGAGTAAAGTAGAACAGTAAAGATGCCAGCTGGAAACATATCTATCACACCTCCGGAAGGACTCCCTCCCGGGGGACTTGATGCACTTGCAGAAAGCAGATCGGACTTGGGGTCAGGTTTAAGCCAACGCAATCTTGCTATTGAGAAAGAGAAACAAGAGAACCCTGAAGCCTTTCGAGAGAAAGGACAAGGAGTGGCTACTCCGAACCTTGAGAGCCGTGCAATACAATTTCCTGAAGAAGCAAAGCGACTTAAGTTTCAGGCTAGACTTGAGACCGAAGGACCTTCGACGGAGGTCCTGTTTGGATTAGATGGTGACCAGACGCTCCAAGATTTGAGTGCGATCACGGCGAAGCCAAAAGAGTTCCAACCGTTCACCAACCCTGACCAACCCACGACAGCAGAACTCTTTGGTATTTCGGAAGAAGACCCATCCTATAAAATTACGAGTCGTGATGAAAGGGCGGATTTAGCTGAATCCCAAATGGCATCTTGGGGGATCCCTAATCGTGCCGACTTCGAGGCTTCGTTTAAGCGGGCGCAAGAACGGAGCCTACTCGAAACAACGAAACGTGCTGCAGGTTCTGTGTCTGCAGGTGCCGTTGGGATTGGAGAGATGCTTATGGAAGGAGGGCTTGCTTTGCTAGACGCAAGTGATCGCTACGACCTAATAGGCCCACTTTCCGAAGACCTCTTTGGGGTGAATATCTTTGCAGGTGTTAGGGAAGACCCCACCAAATCTACGTCGGGACTTCAAGCGGTGGGCGGAGGTCTTGAAGGTGGAGTTAAGTTCCTCAATCAGGGGTATGAACTCGCCTTCGATATAAAAGACTTCGTCGCTAGAAAAGGATACAAGCATCTTGGTGGAGATCGCACTGAGGGCGACCTAGTAGGTCAAGCGTATCAGCATTACTTAGATCGGCGTGAGCGCCACCTATCAATCACACCAGGAGAAGGTGAAGCAGTGGTTTCCAATGCCCTCGCTTTGGCAACGACCTCTAGTCCAGAAGAGTTCGTAGAACGTGAGGAAGAGTTAGCGAAACTCGTGAATCCGGCCATTGCAGAGGCTGTTCCTATCGTTCTCGATGCGACTATTCCAGGACCAGCAGCCGCTAAAATTGCCAACCGAGTAAGGCAATCTAAAGTGGCACTTGCTTACGCCAAGAAAGCGCCAGGAGTCGTCAGCCGTTCAACCGTCAATTCTACCATTCCTACTGTGAGCCCGAAGACGGCAGCCGGGAGAGAAGGAGCTAAAAGAGCAGCCGCTGCCGGACAGACTCGGTACAACATGGCCAAGGCAGTAGACACGGCACTGACAAAGACTTATGCCGGGCTTAAGAAGAGCGTAGATGCTCCAGCAGTGGCTCCTGGTATTCTTGCAGGGGCGTCACTCCTTGCCGGGGGGTCTCCAGGCGGGGCAATCTTGAGTGCGGTCTTTGGACCTATGTTGAAAAATGCAAGCCTCGCCACGCTTGAGTTTGCCGGTAAACACGCACGAGATTTTGGAAAAGCCCACGCAAAAGCCGTGAAGTACAAAGCGGAGATGATGGCGTCGGGGGCGAAAGTTAGTTCTCTCTCCAAGATGGCGGCAGACTCTACCGCGCCAAACTGGGTGAGAAGAACAGCTGCCACCGGGGCGCAGTTCAACGAGGCAATTAAGCCAAAGGCAGTCGGGTTGCTGAACCTTTCCGGAGACGCCTTCCGTGAAGGTTTGGAAGAAGCTTTGCAACAAGCGGCGGTAGTGGGCACGACTCCAGAACAAATCGGAGAAGCCGCTGGTGGAGGTGCCGCTGCTGGGGGAGCTATTCGAGGCGGTTATGGTTTAGCTGGAAGTCTCGGTGGGGGGTTCGACTACGACACCTACCTCGCAGACCAAGACGCCCTAGCATATAGAGTGGTCGCCGAAGGACGTGGGGACAACGTCGGTCTCTACGATAACCTGACAACGCAAACTCGACGAGACATCGCAGCCGTTCAGGGTGCTCTAGGTGATGCGTCGACGGTCAAACTTGTCGACTCTTCAGAATTCGAAGCCGCAACCGGAAACGCACGGGCAGGCGCATCCTTCAACCCAGAGACTAACGAGATCTTGGTAGATGTTGAAAGCCAATCCGAACGTGGGGCGCTAGCGGCACTCTCCCATGAGGCGGGCCACGCTGCTTACAAGGGACTATCCCCAGATGCCAAATCTGATTGGCAAGACGTCATGGAGCTAACATACTCTCGACAAGAGTTGGATGCATTCCGAAATGCCTACAAGGCCGAGACCGGAAAGGAATTGACGGACGCAGTACTTGCAGATGAGATCTTTGCAGAGCAATTCCTAAACTACGGCACGACTGGGAAATCCCTACTAAACAAGAAGAAAGAATTGTCCTCACTCCTTCCAGGAGGACGGCGTCGAGTTAGACGTGTGTTAAGAAAGACGTTAGACGCACTCGGCATCAAAGGGGGAGAAACCACACGATCTGGAGATCTGCTAGAATACACACCATACGCCGACAGTCCGGAGGTGGAGGCATTTATCAATGACAGTCTCAAAGAACTCGGCAAGCCCCTACCGAAGACGGAGCTTCCGAAACCGAAGAAGAAGAAACGCAAACCGGGGCGCCCTAAAGGTTCGAAGAACAAGAAGAAGTCCAAAGATTCTACCGACGCACGTCCGCAAACTTCAGAAGGTACCACGCCAGTTACAGACGACCCCATCGACGTCCCTGAAGTTGATGGCGTTACTGAACCAGTCGGTCCAGCCGTCCCAGATATCTCAGATCAAACCTCAGAAGCAATCCTGAAGGCAATCGATCCTGCGACTCCGTTAGAAGTTGGGACTCTTCCAAACGGGAAGTCTGTTATCCCAGTGGCGGACATGGGCAAACATATCGAGTACATCGATGGCGATGAACTCGCAACCGAGATCGGAAACATCGATCAGGAGATCCATTCACCTGAACAAGCGTTAGAGTTCGCCAAAGCTCGGGCACAGGAACGAGACCAGAACCGAGCAGAACGAGGCATGGGTCACTACTGGGCGTCATGGTCAGACGTGCGTGACCACATGGTCAAAGAGTTGGGCTACAGCCGCAAAGAAGCGGACGCCGAACGAAAGAAGATCCAGGCCGAAGTACTTGGCGAGGAAGTCAGTTCGAAGGACTTGGCCAACGACCCGGAACGACGCAAAGCAGTTATCGCGGCGTTCCAAGAACGTTCGGGAAAGACAGAAGCTTCCCAGGAAGAACTCGACGCCATGTCGCCCACAGAGCGATATGAGTATGACGTTGATAGGGCTTTGGAGCGCGTCACCAAGAAAGCCGAGCCAAGTCAATTAGAGGGCTGGACGCAAGGCGACGCACTCCCCGTCAACGAAGACTCCTACGCTAAAGACACGGTCCACGTTGATGAGTTTGGTCAGAAATACTCGCCGGTTCGGAAAGACGTTGAGGCAGCTGCCATCGCCCACGTCGAACAGAACTATGATAGTCTCAAAGAGCAGTATCTCAAGGAGAACACTGAAGGACAAACCCTGACAATAAACACCGACGAGTGGCGGGGCATGCTTCCAGGATACAATGGTTGGAACGCTGGAGACGTTCACAAGGCGGCGTCCAAAGCAAACAAACGCCTCTTCACCGAGGCTCTCACCGAACAGCAAGGGAAGGCAAACAATCGGATCCTCTTCCTCGGTGGTGGCGGTGGGTCGGGCAAGGGATCGGTCGGCGACCTGACACGCCAAGGCGAGTACGCTATCGTCTTCGACGGCGTGAACGGCGATCGAAAGAACCTACTCGAACGTGTGCAACGTGCGAAAGACGCCGGGTTTGGGGTAGACTTTGCCTTCGTTCACAACCCACCAGCGAAAGCGGCGGCTCAGTCGATCGGACGTGCTCGCCACTTGGCCGAGGCTGGGAAACCACCTCGAGTGGTACCCGCAAAGATCCTGATCGGAGACAACTACGATGCCGCAGACGTCGCCCGAAGTTTGATAAATGAGGACTTGGCTGCAACAGGTTTTGATGGTATTATGATTGTGGACAATAGTGGAGCGCTTGGAGAGGGCCGAGTGGTCGAAGGACCTGAGGCTCAGGCAGTCCTATCCCGGGATCCTGCCCAACGTGAGCCACTGATACGTGCCCTGAATGAGCAACTCAATACGTTACAATCGCAAATTACTAACCTTCCCGGATCTGAGCGATCTGGAGAAACACGTGGAAGTGACCTCGGAGATCCGGAAGAAGTTCCTGGATCAAATATTGACCTGGGCGAAGGACCCGGAGACCGGGCCGAGCAAGTACGACCCGGTGACCTGGGTGGAGATAGCCCTGGGGGAGGGTTACGACTCGGACAGGTGGGTGGAGGATTGGGACGACGAGATACTCCTGAAGGAGTTCTTGGCGACTCTGTAGCCTTCACCCCAAGACGGGAGTTCCGACATGCGGCGGAGTCGCTTGTCGGATTTATCCGTGAGAACCAAGAAGGATTCTCCACCCGACTAGATGGCGTGGTTCCTACGAGTGGCTACATGGTAGCGCCTGACAAAGGAACCGAGTTTTTCATTACGTCAGAGAACTTGACCCCGGAGTCCCTCACCGATTACTTAGAACAACACGCCGAGATCTTCGAGCGAGACGGCGCCCATTTGGGTGGCTGGTTCGACACGGAGACTGGGCGCTACGTACTAGATGCGTCCTTCCGATTCGACAATCAGGCCGACGCTGAAACACTCGCAGTCAAAGGTGACCAAGATGGCATCTTCGACCTTAACACTTACAACACAATCCGAACCAAAGATACCGATGGCAGGCCAACCACAACCGACGGGAGAGACCCCGCAGACATCCTCCAGAGTCCCCTTGACGTTCTTGCCTTCGCAGAAGAGACAGCCCGGCGAGAGCAAACGGGCTTGGGCCGAACGGGTGGCGAAACAACTACTCCCAGCACTACAGGAAACCTTGGCGAAGGCGGAGACGCGGGCCTCGGGTCCGGGCAACTTGACGCCGGAAGAACTCGAAGCTTGGGGACAGGAAGCGAGGGAGGGGATGCGGCGACAAGCCGGGGACCTGACCCAAGATCTCCAGAGTTCCTCGCAGGCAAGCCCGTCGCCGGACGAGCCCCCGCTCTTATCGAATCCAACATCGCCGCAGCCGAAGAACTCGGGACTCGGATAGCCGGACTAGAAACAGGCATCACGGGCACCCGTGTGGCTCTCAGAGGAGTCCACTGGTCCAAGGCTACCAACCCAGGCAGCTTGGATCCAAAAGTCGGAGGTGGCGCCCCAGGAGCGGAGGGACGTCGTCAGCAGAACAACCCGGCACTCTTCCCGAATCGCACCTACTTCGGTGACGACGGTTATGCCGCTTCACCAGAAGGGCTTGTCACGTCACAAGCCAAGTCCCGATCCGACTTCGAGGTCGATCGAGACAAACTCTGGGAGCCTGGGGACGCTCCTGAAATCGTCGCAGCCGCACGTGCGCTTGCTGCGGAAGTTGAAGGGCCGAACTCTCCGGACGTCACCACCTACATCGAGGCGGCACTGCAGCAGGCAGGCTATGAGGGAATGTACATTCCTTCGCAGAACATGGGCGTCCTGTTCAACGAGCACGATCTCACACCTGCCGCGACGTCAGCTGACGTCAGTCCAGGTGTAAGGGCCGAAGGCGGGGTGCTCTTCAGCCCAGCTCGCAACCGGGACTATCTGAGAGCCGTAGATTCCGGCGACACAGCAACGCAACAACGTCTAGTGGATGAGGTAGCGAAAGAGCGCATGCCTAACACTAAAGTTGTGAATGAGGATGGCACACCTAGACGAGTTTTCCACGGAACGACGGAGGGTGGCTTTACCGTGTTTGACACAGAGCGGAGTTCCGATTCTGTTGGGGCTACTACAGATCCTAACGCGTTTTTAGGGGCCCACTTTGCTGCGGATAGCGAAGTATCTAAACGGTTTTCAGAAGGTTTATATGCTCGCTCAGAAAGAGACTTCGACCCAGATCCAGAGAATGGTCCTGAAGTATTTGAGGTCTATCTAGATATAACGAACCCACTACAGATCGGGTCAGGACGACCAGACCCGCAAATTGTGTCCTTGTTAAACACCCAGCTAGCAGAGACTAAGTCAAAACTAGCAAAGACAAGAAAAGAAGATTTCGAGTTAGAAAAGCAGCAAAAGTTTGAGGAAAGCGATCTTAAACTAACGGAGGAGCTACTAGCCCAAGGTGTCCCCCCTCTTGAGGCTATCAAAGCAGGGAAAGGTAAATCTCTCACCCCAGAAATATCCAAGAAATTGGAAGAAGTCCGGGATCGAGAAAAGAAGCTATCGGGAGAAATTGCGGGGATAAGGGCACGCCAACGTGCGGTCAAGGAGGCAGACCGTCCTGTGACGGAAGACGAGATTTATGAACTAGCAGGTTTAGACAAAGATAAAGTCCTTAGGGATTGGTCCGAAAGAGCAGATAGCTGGAAGAACGCGGTAGCTCAAGACCCGGAGCTAGAAGATTATGGTGAAGTTCCCTATCACGTCGAATATGCGTATGAAGTTGGTCAGCAAATCCGAGAGGCTCTAGTAGATAAAGGATACGATGGGGTGGTCTATCGGAACTCCAACCCGGATGAAACCGCAGGGGTAGCGGATAGGACGGCATACATTGCTTTCGAACCCGATCAGATTAAATCCGCAGAACCAATCACCCGGGACGACCAAGGGAACGTGATCCCGCTAGACCAGCGGTTCTCTGATAGCACGGACATCAGGTTCAGCCCACAACGAGGCAACCTAACGCCACCTTCTAATCAGTTCAAAGGACGTGACATCGACCTTACCCGCTTCTCACCTGAACGGGGTGTTAATATTGATGACTATACAGATCGGTCCATCGTTGCGCTACCAGCGGATCGCATGGGAGTAGGGGCTGCAAAGATCGGGCCTAAAGGTGCGAAGGTAGACCTAAGCGTTGAGACCCAAGGGGGGCGGGGATTCATGAACATCTTCGATGGCGGTGGGTGGGCTTTCAGCGATGAAGGGACGGCTAAGCGTTTCTTAAAACGGATGAAGGAAGTCGCTGACGAGGATGGCACAGACTCCGCAGTGGTTGGGATAACGGTCCTATCGCCTCTCAATCACCTAAAAAATCAGACAGGGCAGTTAGCTTATGCGGAGGCATTACAAGCTTCTGTGGACGCTGGTGCAGTCACTCAACGACAAGCGGACGACCACATCAAAGCGATGTCTGACACAATCCTCCGCAGTAAAGCGAAGGCGATCAAACAGCCAACGAAAGACAAATTTGCCAAGATCTCTAACCTTGCTCAGTTCCTAACCGCAGTGCGAAACAAAGAACTTAATTTTGCTGATGCGGCGTCGCTTCTCACGCAAATGCAGAAGAAGACGCTCCCCATCTCCCTGAAAGAAGCCACGGAGATAGGCATCACTCCAGAGGACGTCGCAAGGGATGTGGCAGACCCAGAGATCTTCGACAGCCCGTCAGGGTCTATCGTTGGTTTGCTAGAGGTCCCCTTCGACCAAACCCCAGAGCAGACCGATTTCCACCACGCCTATCCTTGGACAGTCCACGGGAACCGCATCGGATTCTTAAAAGAGTCCCCGAACGTTGCGGACCTAACCACAGACCAAAGAGTTA
>Ga0208767_1001334_pt1 | contig 19722 bp, 32 predicted proteins | sample VirMetDEL_Mar_21_FD_184514 | JGI IMG/M metagenome (GOLD analysis project Ga0208767, IMG submission 184514) | Aqueous microbial communities from the Delaware River and Bay under freshwater to marine salinity gradient to study organic matter... | ecosystem: Environmental > Aquatic > Marine >... | reverse complement strand
AATACTTTGCGTGCAGACCTTGCCAACCAAAGCGCGGGACTAACAGGCGCTGGACAAAGACTTGCAGCAGCAGGCCAGCTTGGTGGTTTAGCACAACAAGCGTTCGGCATGGGTCGCAACCTACAACAAGACCTTGCACAGCAGGGCGCTTTGCAACAGATGCTTAATCAGCAGATATTTGATCGGGCACGCGGTCAGTTTGAGGGCTACTCATCGTTCCCAGAGCGCTCGCTTGGGTTCTTGGCTTCTGCGTTGGGCGCTGCTCCTGTGCCACAAACACAGACGACAACACGTACACCCGGCTTGTTCGATTACCTCTCACTAGCATTTGGGGGCTGAGATGGTCGCAACTGATCAGCAAAAAGATCCCGGTCTGCTTGATGAGCTACTAAAGCATCTTAAAGACAAGGATCGTCTTGGCAACGCAGCCAAAGGTCTAGCTGGTCAGCAAATGAACGCTCAGGTTATGCCGGTACAGATGGGTGGCGGTCTCTTACAGCAGCTCCCTGTCCCACAGATGCAGTACGGCGCAGGCATGATGGGTTATGAGGGTTCAGGGGAAAGCGCCGAAGAGCGAAGAGCAAAGTTCATACAGGCAATGAAAACAGCATTAGGAATGGGCGCATGACACCAGAAGAGCTAAAAATGATGATGGAGATGGAGCGCCTACAGCAGATGCGTGCTCCGAATGCTCTGTTAGCAGAGTCTATGATGCCAGAGGCTCAGGCAAGACAAGAAAGCTTTATGGCCGCTAGAGAGCAAGCGATGCAGCCTCTACAAGCTGTGGGTCCAGCACCCGGTAGCCGTCCACCTAATCCTTTTGTTAGTGGGCTATCAAAGCTGGGCCGTCGCGCTATGGACTACCTGCAAGACCCTGCAGTGCGCGCACGTTTAGCGGCCGGCCTACAGTCTATGACACTAAACCCTAACCAAGCATTTATTCAAAGCCAAATGCAGCGGGGGCAGAATATACAGGCACGACGCCAGCAGGCGGAGCAAGCTAACATGACTGCCGAATACTTCAGACAGCAAGGTCAGCCAGAAATTGCTGCACTCATAGAAAAAGTTCCGGGTGTAGGCAACGAGGCTCTTAAAGCGATGTTCCGTAAGCCTGCGGCTGCGCCTTCTATTCTGCAAGAGTACATGTTCGCACGATCACAAAATCCTGAGCTTACTTACCAGCAGTTCCTTCAGATGAAAGAATCAGGCACCACGGTAAACATTCCAGCGCCTGATGTTGCAGGTGAGGCTGCTATGAAACAGCTTCCAGTAGCTTTCAAGGAGGTTACAGATGCCGGCGCGAACGCGCGTGCGCAGCTAAACTCAATAGGCCAGCTTAGTCGCGCCTTGTCGGGCGTTGAAACGGGCGGGTTTGCAGAAACCAAAAAGAATCTACTTGGGCTGGCTGACAGACTAGGCGTCCAAGTTAATACCGAGGAGCTTGGTCGTCTTCAAGCTGTAGATGCTATTGCTAGTCAGTTAGTAGCGGCAGAGCTTCGACAGAACAAAGGTCCACAGACAGACTTTGACGCGCGATTTACGCAGACATTCTTGCCGGGTCTTGGTCAGCAAAAGTCAGCTAACGACGCGATTATCAGCTATATGAACTCGCGTAACCTTCGAGACGCGCTGATAGGATCATACGCAAGCACTAACAGAAGTTTTGACGCAACCGACGTAGATGTAATGCGCAACGTCAATATTATGCGTCAGACAGTTGGTTCCGTTATCTACAAAGGCGATGAACCTGTAACGCTGGAAGAGTTTGTCACTGCTAACAGGGCGGCGGGCAAGTCAGACTCCGAAATATTAATGGACTGGTACGCAGAGCATGACCCACGAGGCGCGGCTGCTATGAGAGGTGCCCAGTAATGCCTAGCGTGCTAGAGATCATCGAGGAAAGAAAAAAGAAACAGCCAGCGGCGGCCGATTCTGTAGAGTTAGCCGGTGGTCGTCTAGTGGAGCGTGACGGCAAGCAGTTTTTCGTATCTCCCGGTTATAGCACCTCTGATCCTGCAAAAATTGCTGAGATTGTTGCGCAAGCAGAACAAGGCCAGACAGCGCGGCAACTAGCCGAATCTGAAATTAGGCAGGAGATGGTTAGCACGCAGCCATTTTCTGCTGCTGCAGCTAAAATAAGTCAAGGCATACCCTACGTTGGCGAGTTCTTGCCCGAGGCTATTGGAACGGTTAGCCCGATGGGTAGAGAGCGCGTAGAGCGCTTGCAGAGGGCTACGGAGGAAGAGTATCCCATTCTTAGCGCTGCAGGCCGCATGGGATCGGCGGCAATGACCGGCCTTTTAGCGCCCGGCACAGTGCCTGCAACAGTTACTGGAGCTTTAGGTAGAGGAGCGCTTTTTGGTGGCTCTGAGGCTGCTGTAAGCGGGTTTGGCGCGGCAGAAGGCGATGTCTTTGAAAGAGGCCGAGAAGCTATACCTACCGGAATTACTGGCGCAGTGCTTGGCGGCGGAATGGCCGGCCTTATCAGCTTGTTTGCAAAAGGTGCTACCGGCACTGCAGGCTTGGATGCCGCAGCAAGAAGGGTTGCTAGTGAGCTAGGAATTTCTAAAGAAGCGGCTATGGTTATTGGGCAGACGCTGTCACGAGAAGGAAGCTCTTTAGAGGATGCTCTGCAAAACATTCGACGTGCTGGTGATCAGGGCATGATCGCCGACGCCGACATTGCCACGGCTAAGCTTTTGGATGCTGTAATCGCATCAGGCGGTGAGGCGGCTACTGTCGGTCGGGGCGCTGTAACAGAGCGCGCTGCAGAGCAGTCTGAGCAGCTCAGTGGTGCAATGACTCGTGCCTTGGGTGCCGAGCCTGTAGGAGCGAGGACTGCAGCAGAGCAAGCGGCGGCACGATACGCGCCAATGACTCGCCTTTCATATGCAGAGGCCTACGCATCGCCTATCAACTACACCAGCGCAGCAGGTCTGGAGATCGAAGAGTTGATCAAGCGAGTGCCGGCAGACGAGTTACGGGCAGCCTTTAAAGAAGCCAACGACGTCATGCAGCTACAGGGCATCCAGAATCAGCAAATTAGGGCCACAATTAACGACGACGGCAGCATCGATTACGAAGAGATGCCGAACGTCATTCAGCTTGATTACTTGAAGCGTGCCATGCAGAGAATCGCATACTCTGACCAGTACACAGACAAGTTCGGCCGGCCTACCGGAAAAGGTGCAGACTTAAACATCGTAGCAGGCAAGTTACGTGACGCCTTGGGGCGTGCTGTTCCGTCTTACGACAGAGCTGTCTCTATGGGCGGTAATGCCATACGAGAGCGTCAGGCAGGCGAGCTAGGCAATGTACTGCTCAATGACCGGGTAACCCGTGACGAGCTAACAGAGGCCGTCAGAGGCGCCTCTAAGACCGAGATGGACGCTCTTCGGCTGGGGGTGAGAAACCAGATCGATGAGATTATGGCAAACGTCAAAACCTCTATATCTGCCGGCGATCAGGGTGCAATCGAAGAGGCGCGCAAGCTACTCCGCCAGCTATCGAGTGGAGCTAACCGGCAGAAGCTGCAGATGATCCTAACGCCTCAGAGATACGGACAGCTAAATACCAAGCTTAATGAGATCCGTGCAGCGCTAGAGCTACAGGCAAACGTAGCGCCGAACAGTGCGACAGCCATACGCCAGCAGATCATGAAGGACATTGAAGAAATCAGCGGTTTAGGCATGGTCGGCAGCGCTCTCCGTGGTGAGCCATTACAGGCAGGGCAAAAGGTAATTCAGGCTCTTACAGGAATGACCGACGAGGCTATGGTGGCGCGCCGAAACGACATACTGAAAGAGGTGGCACAGGCTTTAACCACAAAGCGCGGCCGAGATGCTGAGATTGCCTTGTCATACGTTTCAGAAGCAATACAAAAAGGCCGAATTACAGAGGCCAAGGCAAATTATGTTAATCAAGTTCTGCAGCGATCACTGGTGCCGGCAGGCGTAGAGATGAGCGAGCAGGTACGCGCAGGCATGGGGCTTTAATATGTTAAAACCAATGACAGACCTAGAGATCGAAGGCATCGCGCGCGAGGCTGTTCAAGACGCTGTGGATTTCTGCGAGTCCGAGATTGCCGAAGATCGCATCAAGGCCCAGAGATACTTTGATGGCGAGGTCGATATTGGCGAAGAAGATGGCCGCTCAAAAGTAGTATCCACAAAGGTTAGAGATACTATTCGCGCTATCAAGCCCTCCTTGATGCGTGTGTTTCTGTCTACTGACAAGCCCGTTGAATATGTTCCACGTGGAACAGAGGACGTCCTGGCTGCTGAGCAAGCTACAAAGTACATGCACTACCAGTTTAGCGAGCTTAACGGATATCGAGTGCTTAACGATGCCTTTCACGATGCTTTGGTCAAGAAAACTGGAATTGTTAAAGTCTATTGGGACACGTATCAGGAGCAGGAAGTTTATGACTTCCAAGACCTCAACGACATGGAGTTCACCCTTCTTGTTAACGAGGACGCCGTTGAAGTCATCAAACACACTGCCCGTAGCACTATCGAAATCGACGAGTTTGGGATGGAGGTTGAGAATCCTATCCATGATCTTAAGATTTCTCGCACAATTGAGCGCGGCAAGATGTGCATTGAAAGCGTCCCCCCGGAAGAGTTTTTCATCGATCGTAACGCGCGCTCTATCGATGACTATTACGTTGTTGCTCATCGTACAGAGATGCGTGTCAGTGACTTGGTGGCTATGGGTTACGATTATGAGGAAGTATATGATCTGAGCGGCCTGCAGCACTCTGACACCTTCTCAGAGGTCGAGGAGTACGAGCGCCGTGGTTACGAGTCAGATTACTCAGACGAGGACGTGCAAGACCCTTCGATGCGCCTAGTTGCTATTACCGAGGCGTACATGAAGATCGACGTCGAGGGTACTGGCGTTGCTCAGATGCACAAGGTCGTCCTCGGTGGTAACAAGTACAAGCTTCTTGATTACGAGCCATGCTCTCACCTGCCGTTTGCGGTGTTTGAGGTAGACCCTGAGCCGCATACTTTTTACGGACGGTCTGTCGCGGATCTAATAATCAACGATCAAGACGCCGCCACAGCAATGCTTCGCGGTGTTCTGGATAACGTTGCACTGACCAACAACCCACGTATTGAGATCGTAGACGGCGCGGTCAACATCGATGATTTACTGAACAATGAGATTGGTGGCGTTATTCGTGTCAAACAGGCAGGCGCTATACAGCCGCAGTCAATTCCGTTTGTTGCCGGCCAAACCCTTAGTGCTCTGCAGTATTTCGACCAGCAGGTAGAAGACAAGACAGGCGTCACAAAGGCCTCTACAGGGCTTTCTCCTGACAGCCTACAGTCAACTACTGCTACAGCCGTAAACGCCACTGTGCAGGCTCAAGCGGCTCAGATAGAGGTCATGGCGCGTAACCTTGCAGAAGGTGGTATGCGTCAGATGTTTAAGCTTATGCTTCAGTGCATGACGCAGAACGTAGATGAAGAGCAAATGATGCGCTTCCAGGGTAACAGCTACGTGCCCGTCGATCCTAGGTCGTGGAACAGCACGATGGACGTGTCGATTAATGTCGGCCTGGGTACAGGCAGAGAGGACCAGAAGGTAGCTGTACTGAACCAAGCGCTACAGACGCAGATTCAGATATTCCAGACGTATGGCCCAGGTAACGGCATGGTCTCTTTGACCAACATCAGAAACACACTGTCGGACATTCTTGCGATCAATGGGGTGCGTAACTCAGACCGATACTTTGCGCCGATGGACCCAATGATTGAGCAGCAGATGATGCAGCAACAGCAGCAGGCACAGCAGGGTCAGCAGAACGATCCTAACGCGGCCTACTTGCAAGCCGAGCAGATCAAGGCGCAGGCCAAGATGCAGACAGACCAGCTCAAGTTGCAGCTAGAGGCTCAGAAGGCAATCGCTGAAGACGACCGTAAGCGCGATGAGATGGATCAGGAGTTGCTTATTTCTGCCGCAGAGATTATCGGCAAGTACGGCACTGCGGTGGACGTAGAGCGTATTAAGCAGCTCCAGAACGAGCCACGCTACCCACAGGCGCAGCCAGCACAGGCGGCAGTAGGTAGCACGTTTTGAACATAAAAGATCGAGCAGCGCACGTTAAGCGCCTTCAGCAAGACGAGGCATTTAACACGCTGGTTAACGAGATTAGAGAAGACGCAGCCAACGTCTTTCTAAACCCGCACTCCTCATACGAGGACCGGGAAGAAGCGCATCACATAGTGAGGGCGTTAGCGAAGATCGAGGATCGTATGGCGGTCATCCTTACGGATGAGGCGATGTTCGACAAACAGCAACAGCGAGGATCAGTACCGTGGATACGACTGACGAAGTGACATTCGATGGCAGCATCGAATCGGCTATAAGCCAACTGATACAACCCGAAACCGAAGAGCAACCCGAAGAGGCCGTTGAGGTCGAAGAGGACTACGAGGATGAGGAGCAGGAGGTTGATGAGCCAGAACAGGATGACGAGGTAGAAGAGGACTACGAAGAGGACGCTGAGGAAGCCGATCCAGAGGAGCCAGAGACTTTCACTGTCAAAGTAGACGGTGTAGAGCAGCGGGTCACCCTAGAGGATCTCAAGCGAGGATACAGCGGTCAGCAATATGTCCAGCGGGGAATGCAGCAGGTTGCCGAGATGCGCAAGCAGTTCGAGCAGATTGCCGGTGATTTCCTGAATGAGCGCGAGCAAGCGAAAGCTATTTTTGCACAAGTGCAGAATATGCAAATACCGTCAGCCCCTGTGCCACCCAGCGAAGAAACATTTTCGTCTGACCCAGTAGGTTATATGGAAGCGAAAATGAAGTACGACCGGGAGGCTAATGAATATCAGCAGAAAATCGCTGAGATTCAGCAGGCACTAGAAGGCAATTCCCAAGCGGAAATGCAAGCTAGGAACGCTTATTTACAGAGAGAAATGGAGACGCTTAGGCAGGCTATTCCTGACTTCGCGGACCCGCAGAAGGCCGAAGGTCTTCGCAACAATATGTTCAAGGTAAGCCAAGATGTCTACGGGTTTGACCCGCAAGAGATCGCAGCGGTGACTGATTCGCGTGTACTCCGGGTACTGCACGACGCCATCCAATACAGGGCGGCACAGGGCGGCAAGGAACAGGCAATCAAGAAAGCTAAGGCAAAGCCTAAGCGTACTGTTAAACCGGGTGCCAAGAAGACAGCGTCAAACCGTGACTCTACAAGACAAGCTAGATCGAAACTAAAACGCTCAGGCAGCATCCAGGATGCGATGAGCTTAATCCTTAATGAGAGGTAATTAACCATGGCACAGCCAACCAACACTTTTGACAGCTATGATGCTGTCGGTATCCGTGAGGATCTCCAAGACGTCATTTATGACATTTCGCCAGAAGAAACTCCCTTCTACTCTAAGTGTGCAAAAGTCAAAGCGACTAATACTTTCCACGAGTGGCAGACGGACGCTCTTCGCTCTTCAGCGGCTAACGCGCACATTGAAGGCGACGACACTACTGCAAATGCAGCGACTGCAACTGTACGTCGCGGTAACTACACTCAAATCTTCAAGAACGCAGTGGTCATTCCTGACACTGACGAGGGTTTGAACAAGGCAGGTCGCGCTTCTGAAATGGCGTATCAGACGCTCAAAATTGCTAAAGAGCAGAAGCTAGATATCGAAAAAGCTCTTTTCGATAACAACGCACGTGTAGCTGGTAGCTCAAGCGCAGCACGTGAGCTTGCTGGTGCTCCTGCATGGCTTATCACCAACACTGACTTCGGCGCTAACGAAGGTGCTGATCCTACTGGTGACGGCTCTGATGCGCGTACTGACGAGACTACAACTTTGGTTGAATTCTCACAGACTCGTTTCGATGACGTCATGCAGTCAATCTGGGAGCAGGGCGGTAATCCTGATTCTGTTTACTTGTCAGCATTCCAGATGAACAAGGCACTGGGTTTCGCAGGAAACAACAACCAGCGCTCAACTGTTCGTGCGGAAGACGAGCGTGTGATCAAGCACATGGACGTATACGTTACTCCTTGGGGTACAGTAGAGTTCATTCCTTCGCGTGAGAACCGTTCGCGTGACGTCTTCATCATGCAAGATGACATGTGGGCAGTTGGCGTTCTCCGTCCTACTAAGAACATTGCTCTTAGCAAGACTGGTGACTCAACCAAGCGTCAGGTGACAACTGAGCTAACTCTCGTTTGTAAGAATGAGAAGGCGTCAGGAATCATCGCAGACTGCACAACGTCTTAATTTAGTTAAGGCTCCGGGGGCTTCGGCCCCCTTTTTTTATGGGGGCATTTATGTATAAGGTAACTATTCATACATTGTTTGTTGACGGCGTTAAATATTCACGCGGAGACGTGGTAAAATTGACAGAAGAGCAGGCCATGCCTTACGGGGTAAAACTAGAGCCAGCTCCAAAGCCAAAGCGCACGCGACGAAAAAAGGTTTCCAATGAAAGTTAAAGAGAAGTTTCACGACAATCATGACGGCACCTTCGTCGTAGAGAAGCAGTTTGACAACACCCCCTATTTAGAGCGCACAGCAAAGTTGCGATCTATGGGCGCCGGCAAGCTGCCTGAGTCCTGGTGTGTTGGATCGATTCCTATGCACTTATTAGCACAGTGGATGAAAGAAGAGCGTATTTCTTGGGACGATCTTGAAGGCCGCAAGAAGTTAATTATGCGTAAGCTTAATGATCCTGATTTTAAGAAGCTGCGCATTGTGGAAGGCACTGTTTAAAAATGAGTATCGAGCGCTCAGTTGCCAAACTAGAAGCTCAGCAAGAGGCGATGGCGCAAGACGTTAGCGAGATGAAATCTGCGCTGACGAGCATTGCACAGACGCTACAAGATTTATCTAGTATGGAGCAAAGGCAGGTTCACTTGACCGAGACGGTAACACGGGCACACAAGCGAATCGATGAGATTCAAGCAGTCCTCAAAGATGAGGTAAAGAATCACGAGAAGCGCATCCAGGCGATAGAAATTAACATCGCCAAGAATCAATGGATCGAGCGCATTATCATGGCTGCTGTTATGACTGGCATCGGCCTGTGGATTAAAGGCGGCATGTAATGCTTGACCTACTAATAGGTCCAATATCGAAGCTTCTCGATAAGGTTATCCCAGACGCTGACGAGCGACGTCGGTTAGCCCACGAGATAGCGACACTTGCAGAGCGACAGGCCCATGAAATTGCCAAGGCTCAGATTGAAGTCAACAGAGAAGAGGCAGCAAGCCATTCCATTTTCGTTGCTGGATGGCGTCCGGCTACTGGATGGATTTGTGCTATTGGTCTTGCGACTAACTACCTGTTTGTTCCTATTTGCAATTTTGTACTTACTATCACTGAGTCCCCTATCACCGTTCCACCCTTGGACTTGAGCGAGATGATGCCCGTACTCTTGGGTATGCTTGGGCTTGGCGGCCTGAGAACGTGGGAAAAGACACAAGGCGTGGCACGTAAGTGAAATATTTCAGACTCGAAGAATTCAATTGTACGCATACAGGCAAGGGCGGGGACAACATGGACCCCGAGTTTCTGGAGAACCTCGACCGCTTGCGTGAAATATGCGGCTTTCCGTTTCGCATAACGTCTGGTTACAGGGATTCGACCCACCCAATTGAAGCCAAGAAAGAAAAGCCCGGCTACCACGCACAAGGTCTGGCCGCTGACATCAAAGTATCTAACGGCCTTGATCGGCTAACCCTTGTCCGTGAAGCTATAAAGATGGATTACTTCAAGGGTATCGGTATCGGCAATGGTTTTTGTCATCTAGACGGGCGCAAGACCACGCCAGTCATGTGGACCTACTACAGCTAAAACCCAAATAAATCTATAACAAGGGTTGTTATATCTAACACATGTTGTTATATTCTCTCTTGTGCAATGATGCACTACGGGAGAAAGGCTAATGGTAAGATCAGTAGAGATTTTGTACGACCGAGTAGATTTATACGACCAAGTAAACGGTGACATCGACCGCATCGATGAGTTCGACATGATAGACAAGGGCTACCTTGTCCTTGAGGTACAAGAGCAGTATGGGGAGATACTCTCCGAAGCGCTGCTACGTGCCAACAACCCAGCCGAGTTTATTTTAAATTTGTACGCGCCAGAGCGCCCTAGCGACCCGTTTATTGACGGCTTGCGAGAAACGCTTTGGAGCTATGCACGTCCCACCATTGAGGAAAACCTGCAGGATGCGTTTGATTACGTAATTAACGCACGCGCCTATGGTGAAGACCAATGAGCTTGCCCAACTACGAGGACGCTATGACCGAAGGCTGGAAGGAGCTTATGCCCCTTCTTGCGCGGGAGTATCGTCAGGGCTTTGAGTGCGGCTATTTCGGCCGCTATATGGAACTTGAACCACGCATGTCTGATGCCTTCTCGCAGGGGTATGCGCGTGGTTACGAGTTAGCACAAATGGAAGGAGCAAATAATGACTGAGGGTATAGTCAGCATCCACGGCAAGGACTACAAGACTGTCGCGTACCGTGTCAACGAGTTCAGGGAGAAACACCCAGACTTCACGATACAGACAGACCTTGTCGAAGCAAACGATGTGCTGGTCATTGTTAAGGCCAGCATATTCAACACTGAGAGCAGATTGCTCGCTACTGGTTACGCAGAGGAGGTGCGTGCAGCAAGCAAAATCAATGCCACCAGTGCGCTCGAAAATGCAGAGACTTCAGCAATCGGTCGCGCATTGAGTGCGCTAGGGCTAGGCGGTAGTCAATATGCCAGCGCAGACGAGTTGGTTAACGCTCTGCAACAGCAGAATGACAACACAGCCCCTTTATTAGCCCACAATGAAGCGCTACAGCGTAACTATGCGTCTGTGTACTTCATCAAAGAGCATCTTGCTCTACGGGCATGGGAAACTGTAGCAGAGGCATGGGGCGAGATTAGTAACGAAGACAAGAAGGCATTGTGGGTTGCACCTAGCAAGGGCGGCATCTTCACGACTGCTGAACGTGCTGATCTAAAATCTAATGAGTTCAACGAAGCCAGAAAATTAATCTTAGGAGAAACAGCATAATGGAGTATGACAACACTAACCGAGGTGTTCTGTTTAAGAACAACGAGAAGTCAAAGGACACTGATCCTGACTACAAGGGCAGCTACATGAACGCTGATGGCGCCGATCACTGGCTAAACGCTTGGATAGCCAAGGATAAGAACGGCAACAGCTACATGCGTCTGAGCACTAAACTAAAAGACGAGGTTCATGCAAAGGGTATGCAGCAAGCTCGTCAGGCATTCCAGCAGGAGGCAGATAGTGACATACCCTTCTAGGACTCCGGGTCGTGCTCTTACGGCTCTCTTAGAGTCATGCGGTGACCCTCTGGGCACTGTCATGGCTAAGAAGCTGCAAGTGACCCCGATGACTATTTATCGCTGGAAAAACAGTGAAGATATGTCTCTGTCGCGTCTTACGCAATTAGCAGATTACTTTGGCTACACCATCGACGAGTTTTTAAATTGGGAGGAAGACGATGAGTCACTCGGCGCAGATACTTAACCACTTGCGGAAGGAGCCAATAACGGCTTTGGATGCTTTGGATAAGTTTGGTTGTTTTCGGTTAGCAGCACGTATCCAGGAGCTTCGTATGCGAGGTCACAAGATACACACTGAGACAACCGTAAGAAACGGCAAGCGTTACGCTACGTACCACTTGCTTAAAACTAGAACCTCTACGGAGGTAAGGGAGAAAAAATGAAATATTTAATTACCGTAGTTATCAGCCTATTGGCTGTGCAAGCATTCGCTGACACTAAGGCTCACGCGAGCCTAAAGAACGGAGGCGAGATCGTGTTAACCAATGAGTCATGTCCAGAGCCGGCAGCGTTTGTCGAAACAAGGGTCGCTACTAATATGCAGCGGGCCTACTGGTACGACGATGAGGGCAACACGGAAGACGGCTGTTGGAAGTACGACGATCGAACAATTTACTTCGCGTGGAATAACGGCGGTGAAAGCCGTTACCCAAAGAAGAAATTCAAGATTTCTAATAACTGGTAGTTCTGCTGCCCAATGTATGGGCATCAGATTTTACGTGGTAAACCGCACATCCATATAACGGGCGTGCGTTTTTTTAAGGTAAAAAAAAGCCCCTCATTAGAGGGGCTACGGGAGTCCTACTTGACTAGGGTATGTCTCAGTAGGTAGTCTCGTACTCGGCTAAGAAACAAGACAAGGGTAGTATACACCTAGCGGGACGTCTCTGGACACCCCTGGACTCCTCTAGACTACTCTTGTCTCCTTCCTTAGTCAGAAATTACCGGGCGTTAGGCCGAGGAACCAAAGAACCTCGGAGACGGAGTTGACCCTCTTCATGATGCGCCCCCCAGTGCCGAGAGCAGGTAACGGGGATAGACGACAAGATTCGATACGGTAATTAAGGCTCGTTATTATTAACTAACGGATTGTTTGTCGCGTAGCGACATCAAAAGGGAAAGTGTGGATGATTATTTTATCTGATGGTACGTACTTCGAGATAGACGATGACTACTCTATCTTCTTACAACAGAGCTACCCAGACGTGGACGTGTATCGTGAGCTTGCAGCGATGTCTGCTTGGGCTGATGCAAACCCAAAAAAACGCAAAACCCGTGCTGGATGCAAAAGGTTCATAACGGCTTGGATGAACAAAGCAAGCAAAGAAGAGCGTGGTATCAGCCCTTTCGCTGCTCAAATACCTCATAACCAAGTTCGTGGTAAAATCGGGCTAAAGGCTTGGAGCTTCGCAGACGATTGCACTCACGACTTCATGAAATCAGAAAGCTATCGAGCGTATTGCCTAGAAAAGTACGGGCAGTACGTCACCTTTGAAGGTGAAAGGGTAGAAGCATGAGCCAGCGCTGGGTTGTAAACAACAAGTACCAAGCTGAGCAGTTCTGTCAGTACATCATGGAACATCAGAACTCTGGCAAGGTGTACGAAATCCTAGAGCCAAAACTAACATCACAACAAAACAAGGCTATCCACGCCTATTGCGACGACATAGCCCGGACCTTAGCGGCCTCGGGTCATGACATGCAGCAAGTGGTAACACTCCCTATAGAGCCTACAGGCAAGCTTGTTAAAGAGATTATGTGGCGCCCTGTACAACAGGCTCTTTTGGGTAAAAAGTCAGTGACGCAGTTAAAGATGCACGACGTTGACGACGTGTTTCGAGTCATTGCTAAACACCTAGCCGAGACCCACGACATAGACGTGAGGTTTGGCCGGTGATCGATTCTAGGGGGAATCATGAGTTACGGGAATGCTTACACTGCAAGCCAAGCGCTTGAGATACTCGACAAAATCGAACTAACTGACAAACAACGAGAGATCGTGCAACTTTGTTGGGTCGAAGGCGCATCAGTAAAAGGTGCGTCTGAAATTTTAAACATCGACCGACAGGCCGTAAAAGATAGGCTACGAGCCGTTGTTAAGAAGAGTGCTTTGCAAGGTTATTCTCCTAAGCACGATCAGGTAAACCCTGCGCCTCCCGGTCAAATCATAAAGGGTGAGTCCATCCTTTACGATGCCGATAACAAGCCAATCATGACGTGGGTAAAGACTCAGGCTGACGCAGAGGCTCAGTTAGAGGTAATGCGACAAATCGTTAAGGGCATGCAAGAGGAAATACAGCCCGTAGAGCCTGTAGAAGCTCCTCAAATCGACGCAGAGAAGCTTTGCAATTGTTTTGTGATAACTGACTACCATATGGGCATGTTGGCCGACAGCGACGAAGTGAACGCCTCTGGTCAAACACAGAATGACAACTGGGATCTGAAAATTGCTGAGGACACGCTGGTCAAATGGTTTGCTGAGGCTATACGGATAAGCCCAGATGCTGACACCGCAGTCTACGCGCAACTCGGTGACTTTCAGCATTTCGATCTGGAACCGTTAACGCCGGCCTCTAAACATCTCCTTGATGCGGACTCGCGTGCTTTCAAGATAGTCAGGGCAACAATACGGGTAACCAGGCAGGTCATCAGGATGCTCCTGGAAAAGCACAAGCACGTACACATCAAGTGGTGTGACGCCAACCATGACCCGTATTCAGCGATATGGATGCGCGAGTTGCTTATGGCTTTGTATGAGAACGAGCCTAGAGTATTTATCGATAACTCTGCCGACACTTACTACTGTTACGAGTTTGGCAAGACGGCGCTATTCTTCCATCACGGCCACAAGCGCAAGGTCGCTAATGTGGATACTGTTTTTGCTGCCAAGTACCGAGAGGTATTCGGCAGGACAGAGCACGCCTACGCGCACATGGGTCACTATCACTCTATCGACAAGAAAGAGACAAACCTTATGGTTGTGGAGCAGCACCGGACACTCGCAAGTGCTGACGCCTACAGTAGCCGGGGCGGTTGGCTGAGTGGCCGAGAGGCGAATGTCATCACATATCACAAAGACTATGGTCAGGTGGCGTATAATACAATCTCCTACAAGATGATTGCAGAGTGAGCGGCCATGATCGAGATGCTGCGCGCACCCTTGGCAAGCGGGGGGTTTGTATTTCTGTTGGTGCGCTACATCACCGGAGCAGCAGCGAATAAAGATAACGCAGATTGGACTGACGTCTTTATCGACACAGAGTCAGAGCCTTTCACTTTAGACATGGACGTAGAGACCTTCTCATCAATATGGGTGGCGGCTCTGCAGGGGGACATTGAAGAGTTTGAAGAAGTTGACGACGCCGAGGATTCCGCAGCAACGGTGCATTAAATGTAACGACATTATGCCGCCGCAATTCAACAAAGAACGACCGTTTTACCTTCGCGGCTGGCTGTGTATACAGTGTGGTATATACGAGAAGGCGATACTTAGAGAAAGGAAGTTTACGAGTGCCCACCAGGAAGCCGAAGACAGTAGCCAAGCTTAAGCAGGAAGCAGCCACGCTCTTACAGAAGCTTGTACGTATGAAGTACGCAGACGACTTCGGTATGTGCCAGTGCGTGACGTGCAACAAGGTCCAGCACTGGAAAGAGATGGACGGCGGTCACTGGATATCACGCAGCTCCGCACATTTACTAACTGAAGAAAACATCCACCCTCAGTGCAAAGGTTGCAATCGGTTTATGTCCGGTTGTCACGAGCAGTATACGCTATTCATGATCGACACCTATGGCATGGACACCGTTCGAGAGATGGCAAGCACCAAGCGGCAGGTCATGAAGTATGCTCGTATAGACCTTGAAGATATGATTGCTGATTATAAGAAGCGCATTAAAGAGCAGGAGCAGCGACTGGCTGGCGTGTAGCCATAACATGATATGTAGTATAATAGTCATGCCTATATGGAGGTGACTATGTGTACGACGGTCAAGCGTGCCATGTTCTGTGCTCGTAACGGCGAAAAGCACATCGAGAACCTAGAAGAGGTTTGTGTTCTCGTTGGGCGACTGAAAGGACTTACCGAGTCCGAGTATCTCGATCTCTGTGCTATTAACAAGCTGGAGAACGCGCGAGCACTCGAAATGGCGAAGCACTATCCCGTCCGGTAACTAGACCGGAATCCCGCAGGGTGACACACCCCAGCTTACTGCCCCCAAAAAAAGTAAAAAACTTTCCTAAAACTCTTGCACGTAATAACACATGTTGTTATCTTAACTGTGTCGGGGATGTCCCGGCTTGTCTAACGGGAGAGACACAATGTACGACTTTACTTACCTCAACGGCCTTTCTATCAACGAGCTAGAAGAAACCTATCGCTGGGCGTACTGGCGCGACGATGCACATTGCAAGGCTTTAGCCGCAGAGTGCCAATCACGAATCGCAGGCATGGCCGCATAAGCGGCCTTTTCTTTTGGGGATAGCAATGACTACAATCGTATTCAACAGTCTGGAGAGTGCTTTGCGCTGGTGTAAAGGCCACGACGTTAGCACTAGGTACATCGAGAATGTGCAAGGCACTTGGCTGATGAAGTATCCAGGCATACATGACTCGTATGAGGGAGAGGAATGAACGCTGACATAGAGCTTCGCATCTTATCTTTACTACGGGCGCGTTATTACGATCATGAGGTCGCGTCTATCATAGAGCTAGAGTTTCCAGCGCTGAACGAGTTCGATATCGAGGACTTGCCGGCACACATAAAAAAAGCAAAGAGGGTAATCACATGGAACTAACAGACAGAAAGCACCTGTTCTTGGCGCTTGTTGTATTCATCATCGCTTACGGTCTAGTGGGCACTGGCGACTTCGAGGATGCGCTGCAGTCGCAACGTCACTACTGTGATAGCGTTAGTCGTTACGCAGAGAGTCGCGGTGAGGTTGGGCATCCACCTTATAACTTGCAGATCAAGTGCGATGAACAATAAGAGCCTAGCAGAGATGACGCAGCAAGAAGTTGCTGACAAGCTAGGCATCAGCAGGGTGAGGGTGCGACAGCTAGAAGAGCGTGCCCTCGAAAAACTACGCAGCAACAAAAAGTTGAAAGCGTATTTCGATCAACTGCCAGAGGAGGCAAGATCATGGGAGAAGTAGTAGAAGGTAACTTTGATACGCCAGAGGCGCGCAATGCGCATTTCGTTAAAGCAATTAACGACTTCAGGGATGACCTCATCGCGAGTGTAGAAATGTTTTTAGAGCGAGAGCCAGGCTCAGACGAGAAGTTTGCATGGCTGTTTGTATTTACCGGCGCTGTAGAGTGTCTGAAACAGGCAGGTGCTGACATGGACTACTTACGAGAGCTTTTAGAAAGCTTCGACGAAGAGCCGCCACAAACCCATTAAAGAATCTGGACGGCGCTGGGGTTTTCCTCTGTTGTCCCGATAGCGTCGGTTTTCAGCCGGTTGGCAGCACCCCGGTGGATACAATTGCTGCTTTACTTGGGGTATTAAATGAAAATTTCAAAACAAGAAATGCAAGAAGCACGCTCGCTGTATGAGAAGGGCGTAGACGTGTGGTCTTTATCTGAAGCCTTCGGTGTTCACTACGACACCATGCGCAAGTACCTGCGCCAGTTCGAACTATATGGTGAGTCTATCTATAGCCCTAATCCACAATATGTTGAGAAAACAGACGATTAGAGTAAAATAGCACTGTCATTGGCAGTGAGGCGGGGGCTATGCTGCAGGTGGTTAACATTGAGTGGCACGTAATCGAAGCCGGTAACATGCCCGCAGAAGAGAAAACCGTATTGGTCGCATTCGACGATAGCACTGTCGAGTCGTGGCCTCTTACCGCTAATGACATTATGGACGGAGAAGTACGCGCAGGACGCAGCATGGGGCTGTACTGGGCTGAATCTATACCGCACCCAGATGAGGACTAATCGGTGGCAACTACAAGACGGCAGAAGATTCGCGCTGTTAAGGATGAAGAGAACAGGCGGTCTTTAAGCATAAGGGGTAAGGCAGAGTATATATTTGATTTAATTGATCAAATTGGCGAGCTGGACCCTACTCAAGAGCACTTCCAAGCAGAAATGCAGCAGAAGAAGACGCAAGCAGAGCTAAGGCTCAAGATGCTCGCTAAGACGCTACCGGACCTAAAGCAAGTTGACGCTGATCTCTCTTCTAGCGATGGTTCTATGACTCCACCTATGGTGATTGAACTTGTCGCAAAAGGTCTCGATTGAACTACCTCCTAAACTAGCTGACCTATTTACCGGGGAGGCTAGATACCGCTGCTCATACGGTGGCCGGGGTTCTGCTAAGACTAGATCCTTTGCACTGATGACTGCGGTATGGGGAATGCGCTGGGGTGTAGCCGGCAAGCAGGGCCAGATACTCTGTGCTCGTGAACACCTCAACTCTCTGGACGAGTCCTCTATGGAAGAGGTCAAGTCAGCCATACGCTCAGTAGAATGTTTGGATAACTACTACGAGATCGGTGAGCGATACATACGTTCTCGGGATGGTCGCATCACCTACGTGTTTGCCGGCCTGAGACGTAACCTGGATAGCATCAAGTCAAAGGCGCGCATCCTGCTGTGCTGGGTAGACGAGGCTGAGACTGTTACCGAGACGGCATGGCAGAAGCTTATCCCTACAGTGCGAGAGGACGACTCTGAGATATGGGTTACGTGGAACCCTGAGAACAAGCACTCCGCTACGCATCACCGATTCCGGGTCAACAAGCCAGATCAGTGCAAGGTCGTTGAGATGAACTGGCGGGACAACCCGTGGTTCCCTGACGTGTTAGAGCAAGAGCGGCAGGACGATCTAAAGAAACGCCCTGATGTTTACGACCACATATGGGAAGGTGACTTCAGGATATTCTCAGAGGGCGCGTACTACACGAACGAGATGGCTAATGCTCTGCACGAGGGCAGGATAGATCGCGTCCCCTACGAGCGCTCTGTGGGCGTGGTGACGGCTTGGGACTTAGGTGTAGGTGATAGCACGGCTATCTGGTTTGCGCAGTTTGTCGGTCCAGAAGTGAGGCTGATCGATTACTACGAAAACGCCGGTGTTGGCCTCGATCACTACGCACGCATACTGCAAGAGAAAGGCTACATTTACGAGCAGCACATCTTGCCTCATGACGTTCGGGTACGAGAGCTAGGCAGCGGCCGCTCACGCTTGGAGGTGCTAGATAACCTACGGGTAACGCCTGTATCGATTGCTCCACAGCTTAATGTGGACGATGGCATCCAAGCGGTCAGGTCTATGCTTGATTTATGTTACTTCGACAAGGACAAGTGCGAGAAGGGCATCGACTGCCTGAGACAGTATCGCCGGCAGTACAACGAGACCATGCAGGTCTGGAATGAGCGACCGTTGCACGACTGGACATCACACTGCGCTGACGCCTTTAGATACCTCGCGATTGGCAGGAAAGAGTTCTCAGACTGGGGAGCGCCTATACGACGCAACCTAAAAGGGATTGTCTGATATAATTGGGGCTTCACACTGGAGGCTTTATGGCAATCGGCACACGCCTACGCGGTATTCTTGACGAGTTATTTAGTTCGGCCGATTCTACGGATGAGCTGATTAACGAGCTTTACTATGATCGCGGATACCCAGAGTCGGTTGCAGAGCGTATTGCTTATGGTGAGCTTGATATGCGGCCAGGCGCGATTGCAGAGCGTCGTCAAGACTTTGCTCCAAACATGGAGACCTTTTATCACGGCGGAGCGCCTGAAATCTTAAAGTTCGGTAACGACGGTGACCCCTTTGGGTCATCTTCGACTTTTGTTAGCAACTCGCCGATGCTTGCCAACACTTACGTGACCCAGCCGGGCGCAGGCACCTCATCGCGACAAGGGCAAATTTACCCATTGGCAGTAGATACGAGAGACTTTATGTCTACGTCCGCTCGCGGTCAAAATTGGGAAGACATGCAGGGTTTAAGTGTTTATGACCCGTATGAAAAACTCTACGTTGTTAATGACGGCGTACCTTTGGGTTCTACACGAGCTAAAAGTTTCGATACAGATCAATTAGCTGAATTGGCTGCAGGCGAAGGCGCCCCCGGTATTATTATCGATGATGTAGTCGATATTGGTCCTAACTTTAGGGCTGCAAAAAAAGCGTACAGAGGCAACGCTGATTTATTCCAAGATTTTTTACGTTTAGAGGAAGGCGCTAAAGTTGCCGCTATTAATGATCAAAGCAGAATACGATCATTACTCGGCGCCGCATTCGACCCAGAATACAAAGGTTCTAACATTCTTGGTGGTACAGCAGCAGGCGCACTAGGTTTAACAGCATTGATGGCGCCAGAGGAGGCAGAGGCCAAGACTCCAGAGTTCTTAGCAAGC
>Ga0208767_1001331_pt1 | contig 19742 bp, 31 predicted proteins | sample VirMetDEL_Mar_21_FD_184514 | JGI IMG/M metagenome (GOLD analysis project Ga0208767, IMG submission 184514) | Aqueous microbial communities from the Delaware River and Bay under freshwater to marine salinity gradient to study organic matter... | ecosystem: Environmental > Aquatic > Marine >... | reverse complement strand
GATTATTGACATATTCATAAGAAGTATAAGCATTGCGAAGAATAGAGCGCCCAGCAGGGTCACCATTAATCGTTGTCGTGCGGTAGTACAGACTTTTGCGAGTAGGTATATAATTAGAGTTGTTATATCCCGACCCATCCTGATAAATACCTTTGACATCACCAGTCTGCTGATCTACATCAAACCTAGAGATTGTCCAAGGCGCACGAATAGCGACCTTGCGGATACCCATACGACCGTCAGAATATTTAGAGCGGCCTTTGTCGCTTCTTGTAGTCGGCCCATTGCGTCTTTTATAGATAACTTCAAACCAAGCAAAGCCGTAAGAAAGGCTTGAAAGGGCTTCAGCAACATGGTCATCAAGAGTGTGATCCATGTCATCAAGGACAGACTTAACAAAGTCAGCTTCTCTTTTAGCTTCTGCAGTATCATTGGCTGGCATTACCTTTAGGTCTACGTCACGAAGGACTTGTTCAGTGGCATACATAACAGCACCGATGGTGCTATCGTTGTCTCTCATCTCACGGTACTTGCGTATAGCTTTCTTTCCACGCAACTCAGGTAGAAACTCATCAGCACGTATTTGACCGTTATAGGTGTTGTCACCAGCTACACCTAGTATTTGCTTGGCCTCTGTCTCTGAGAGCTTCTTAACCATTACCGTAATCCTTTGGCGCTACTATACGCTAGTTTAAGCGTAGGTTTTGCGTAGCCGTTCAATGAGAGGTCCGTTATAGCCCAAACTAAAGCATCAAGACGGTCTGGTGAGCCTATGGACCCTAGAGGTTCCCACTGTACCATCTGATCTTCTAAATCATTAAGTCCTCTTACGTGTTTAACTTTGTCTTGCTCATATAGAGCAGATACTGGTTCAGCCCGTGCCATCTTCCCTCTGGATGCATGTACGAGCTTTACTGGGACTGTTTCATCTTCTGTGTGTAATGTGTGACGAACCATATCGCCACCTTGGTTTCTTTCTGCAACAATGCGGTCTGCCATATGCTCTCTATAGAGTTCTACGGCTTTGGATGCCCACTGTTGAGGAGTGTATCTACCTGTGTGATCTTCTAAGACGTACGCTATTCCGTTGACATCTACACCAGCTACAACAATACCAGTCATGTCACTTTCTGCATTTGCAGTAACTGCGGGGTCTATGGATACTACTATACGATTAAGAGCAGGAACCTCATCTTTGTCTACCTCACATGAGGCTAAGAGAGTTCTATTCCATAGAGCGCCTGACGCTTCGTCCAGGATTTCGGCGTAAAGTTCTTGGCGACCAAGGCGGGTGCCTTCATAGGTCTTACGGACTGCGTCGAGGAAAGTATCAGCAAGATTAGCAGCGTTATCATAAGTACTGCCGGTAGAGACTGTCGTTTTGTCGTCATCTAAGATATTTCTAATGAGTTTGGTTGTTTTTGGTGTTGTAGTTACAAATACTTGCGGTCTACGTCCAAGTCGTAAGCCAAACTGTAGCATATCCCAAGTTTCTTGTGCGTTCCTCCATGCACATAGCTCATCAGTCCATGCAGAGTAGGCTTGTGGACCCCTGAGTCTTTCTGGGTCTTCTGCAGAGAAGAATACAGCCTTAGCTCCATTCTGCCAAGTGAGTGTATTATTAGTGGGAGACCATATAGGTAATCCTAGTGGACTTCCTCTATAGGATTTATCTCCCTTCCAACATACATTAATAAGACCTGAGTCACCCTCGACCATAACTCGTCTTACATCACCCTTAGTAGGAGCTACACAGTGGACTATCTTATCGCCCTTCTTAATTCTGTGTCTTACCCACTCAGCACCGGCTCTGGTCTTACCCCAACCCCTGCCAGCTAGAGCTACCCATACATTCCAGTTGCCTTTAGGTTCTAACTGCTCTGGCCTAGCCCAGAACTCCCAAGAGTGTTGCAGTTCTTCTGTCTTCTCTGGGCCAAGTTGTTTTAGTGCAGCTGCAACCTCATCATCTGGTAGATCTCTAAGTGTCTGTGCTGTTATCTTTGGAGTCATCAGAGGTTTTACCGAGTAAGGTCATAAGAGTGTCTATAGCACTAGCGTCTTGGTCGGGGTCGACAGACATCTCTTCGGCTTGTACAGTCTCCTTTGGACTCCATCCAGCCTTAGAGCGTAGGAATAACTCCTGAGAGGGAAAGTGACCATTAAGGGCTTGCTCAACGACTACGTTACCAATACGTGAGGAGATCTCTGCTCTGGCCTCACTAACGTCTCCACCATAGTACTTATAGAAAGTAGCTAGGTTACGTGGGGCATTCTGGTAGCGCTTATTAATAGTAGCCATGATGTCTTTGATCTGGACACCATCTTTGACCGCTTGCCTAACGTATTTAGCAATCGGCTCACTATGCTTCAGTGGCTGAGGTTGAGAGTTACTCATGGTTTTTCCTATGGAGAGCCTTTAGAGGCTGCAGATCTATAGTAATCTATAGGCTAAGCCTAAGCTACAATCCGTCTTCGCTGAGAATATATGATTGAGGAGATACGATTGATAGCTGTCGGCTATGGTGGGCTATATAGGTACTAATTAACAAATGTCAAGGGGTAAAACTATATTTATTTTCTAGGGAGCCTATAAGGAGCTGCAGACCTAGATCTAGCTGCAAAGACTATAGGCTAAGTCGAGATCCCCTCTTAAGTTACACTTAAGTGCTACTATAGTCTTATAATAACTATATGTATTATAAATTAAAGAGTTACTTAAGAGTTACTTAAGTTAGTGGGTATATAGTGTGTCAAGAGCAAAAATCAAGTAGGTGCGACATTATGTCATAGGCTAACCTTATTTTTTATATTGGAAACTATAGTGGCTACTCCAGGATTTGGCCCTAGCCAGTCTCCTAGCTAGGGGCCCCGTGGTTAAGTTAGGTAGGCTAGGCCTAGGTAGAGCAGGGCGAACAATAAGCTCGCCCCTAAGATATCCCTAATCACGAGCTGCAGGCCTCGGCAACCGCGGCTTCATATGCAGCAACGATATCTTCGCGCTTGGTATCGCCGACCTTGATAGACATATACATGGTCAGCGCTTCGGTTAAAATCTCACGCTTTACCTTATCTTTTTCTGCAGCGATATACTTAGCGCATATCTGGACAAGCTGGCCGTGCGCAGCATGGCGAAGTTCTTCACGTGAGACGCGGCGTTGGTTAAAGTAATTTGACATAGTGTGACCCTTTCTAAGATCTAAAGCTATAGCGAACTTGCTATACATATTTAATAGCAGTTGCAGCGCATGGCGTCAACAATAAAATGCATTATTATTAAACTAATTTTGTAGCTTATATCTAAGCATAGACCATAGCATAGACCATAGCCTGGCCCTAAGTATAGCCCTAAGCCAGGACCCAGGATAGGAAATAAGCCAAGCCCCAGGATAGGAAACTAGCTAAGGCCCAGGGTAGGAACTAAGCCTGGCTCCAGGCCTGGCTCCAGGGCTAGACCCTGGGTAGAAATTAAGCCAGGCTCCAGGGTTAGACCTAAGCTAAGACCCTGGATAATAAATAAATCAAGGACTTAGCCAGGCTCCAGGGTTAGACCCAGGGTAAGGCCCAGGGTAGGAAATGACCTAAAGTTTTAGCCTCGGACCTGGCCAGGGCCACACATATGTGATCACAAAAGAACCCACGATGGGAAACCTAAGCCAAACCTAAGACAATCATCCATGCCATAACCATAAGAAAACACTAGGTTTTATTGCAGCTAATCATTTGTGATCACAAACTAGAGCTTCCCTATAGAAAAAACTATGGGTTTGACTTAGACTATTTTAAATGGTACTCTCTTAGTACGGGATAGGTGCGCCTAGTGATTCGTGCCCTAGCCTGTAACTTAGCCGCAGCTTATGCTGCAAACTGTAACCGTTACTTAGGAGGTAACTATGAGAGACTATGGTAAATCTCTCGAAGGTCTGGAGATAGAAACTTTCTATGACTCCAATGGGCTTTCGCAAAGGTGTAAGACTTTCTTATACGAATACCTAGCTAGAAAGATAAAGAATGAGGTAGATTGCTCTGACAGTCTTGATACTAGCTATTACTACGAACAAGCAGCTAAGGTCAGTAAGGTCTTAGATGTCTATTGGCCTAACGTAGACAAAGATGAGCCTAATGCTCTATTTATCTACCCTGACTTAGCAGCTAGGGATAAAGGTCGCAGCGGACGCAGAGGAATGCGTATAGGTCGTGCTATTAGGAAGATGTTTCCGGTCTTAACGGATAGTGAAATTGACAGCCTAGTGGACACGATAAAGTCTAAGATGATGCCCAGAGAATATACCATTCATACTGGCTTTAGCGCCAAAGACTTTGCCAAAGCCTATTCACATACTCAGGTATCCCCTGAGAATTTGGATACGGGTTGGCATAAGAAACATATGGTCAATAGCTGTATGCGGTATTCCTTCGACCATATGCCTAATCACCCAGCTGAGGCTTATGCCTCTGGTGACTTCGAGGTTATCTGGTTAGAAGATGCCGGAGGTCGTATCGGTGGTCGTGTTGTTGTAGCCAAAGCTAGAGCAGGTGTAGAGATAAAGCCTAAAGCTGGACCTATCTATGCAGTCTCAGAAATGGCCTACAAGAAACTCCGCGAGTTTATTTCTTTCGCTGAAATAGACCTTGGAGGCCACCAGTCATGGGTAGGGTGTCAGCTTAAAGCTATACCACATGAGTATGGCTACATTGCTCCCTATCTTGACTACGAACCCAGATGGTTAGCAGAAAAGTATGACGGTGGCAGCTCTGTTACCAAGCTAGAGATTTCTAGGGATGGAGATATAGACGCCAGCCAATACAATGGCTTACTTGCGACCGGTGGTCGTTGCCATTGTCTAGAGTGCGAGGATGAGGTAGATGAAAACTATGTCTACACCCGCGATGGTGATAACTATTGTGAAGCCTGTTACCACGAACTATTCTTCTGCTGCGACTATTGCGAAGAAGATATGTCTAGGGACGAAGAGCGGGAAATACACACAGTTAATCGCTGGGGTAACAACACTCAGTCATGGTGCGAGCATTGCTCTAGTCATCATGCTGTAGAAACCGAGTCAGGTGAACTCTGGGATGAAGACCATGTCTATACCACAGGTGATGGCATAGTTATCAGCCAAGATGAGTATGACGAAGATTACTTCATGTGTGAACTTGTAGAAGAAATCTATCATAACGATCAGAGCGTTGATCTAAGTTGTGGTGGCAGGGCGTCTGCTTATGGTATTACTTGGTATAACGGTAATGATTTTACCACCAAGTATGTCTATGACGCAATGAACGACCATTGGGTATTAGAACCCCGAGAACAGGAGACTAAAGAAAGTGCATAGTTTAACATCAATGCTTAAGTTTAAGCGCAAGCATGGCACAGATTCCATAAAGGATTTCTGTAGCCGTTTTCTACACCCGACCTTCGGGCATCCAGACAAGCATGGTAACTATGAGCTTGTCATAGGTAACAACCCTAAGCTCTGCTTTGCAGCTCACTACGATAGCGTGCATAACTCTGGAGGTATGCAAAAGATCCAGATCAAAAACGATATCGTTAGCCTAGCAAATGATAGCGACTCTAACTGTCTGGGCGCAGATTGTGCCACTGGCATATGGTTGATATTAGAGATGATCGACGCAGGTATCGAGGGTGTCTATGTAGTCCATGCCGAAGAAGAAACTGGATGCATCGGCTCTAGCAAGCTTGTTAGCGATAATCCACCATGGATGGATAGCCTCAAGGCTGTGATATCGTTCGATAGGAAGGGCAAGGAGGATATCATCACCCACCAGTCAGGGCTTAGGACATGCTCTGATGCCTTTGCAGTATCACTAGACAGTATCCTTGGCTTAGGTATGCGGCCCGACCCTACGGGTTCCTATACCGACTCCAACGAATACTCGCAGCTAATCTCAGAGTGTACGAACGTATCTGTGGGTTACAATTCGCAGCATACTAAGTCAGAGACGCAAGATTTGTTCTTCGCTTCAGCCCTCAGAGATGCGCTTATAGAAGCAGACTGGTCAAAGCTAGTCTTCGAGCGCGACCCGACAGTTGTAGATTACTACTACGACCGTCACTGGGGGTATCCCCAACACGGAAGCTATAGAAGCTCCTTCGACTACTGGGACGACGACGGCTACTACATACCGTCTAAAGTGGTGGCAGAAGATACTGAAGCGGACGACTTCCTAGAGCTTGTCTGTAGCCATCCCCAAGCAGTGGCTCTATTGCTCAAGGACTTCTACGGGAACCCCTATGATCTCGTAGACGAACTCTATGAGTATGGTGCTAACGTAATGCCTAGCAGTAGCCTAGCCTAACAGCAGGGGGCTTCGGCCCCCTCTAACTCTAACAAAGGAATGACTATGAAACATTTAGAAGGAATACTAGAAGTTACCGAGGCTGTTAAGCAGAACATAAGGCTATCAGCTGTGTTTATAAACTTAGGTAGGGCCGAAGAAGGGTTAGACATGTTAATCCAAGCCTTAGCGTTATTAGAAGATATGAGCAATATTATTAGCTTAGAGTTACACAAACAGTCTAACACTATAAACTAACCTAGACCCTAGCTTAGAGATAGGCTAGGGTTTTTCTTTTGTCCTAATCCAGGTTCCAGGCTAGGGTCTAAGCCAAGGATTAGGCTAAATTCCAGGGTAAGAGTTAGATACCCCTACGATAGAAAGCCCCCTGGGATAGAAATTGGCCCCCGATAGAAATTGGTTTAACTACCCCGCCAGTGGAAATTGGCCCCCGATAGAAATAGGGCTGCGATAGAAATCCCTAACTTAAGTGTTACTTTATTTATAAATACTATAAGTTATTATTGTCTTTCGTAACACTATAGTGTATTATAGTTTTACTTCTCGCAGCTGAGAAGAGTGATATGACTAAAAAGAGGAAAAAAGTTATGCCAGAGATAGGTAGATTACCTTGTCCTAACACAGAGGGTTGTGGCAGCTCTGATGCCTACAGCTACAATACAGATGAAGGTATAGGTCATTGTAAGTCTTGCGATGACTGGTCTTTCGCAATAGATAAAGTGGTGAAACGTAAAAGCAATAGGAGTGATGAAGAAGTGGCTTTTGATGTAGATATCCCAGAGATTAAAGATTATGAGTATATTGCAGCTAGAGGTATCTCTAGTAGTGTAATGGAAATGTATGATGTACGCAGCTACAAGAATGCCGAAGGAGATGTGGTAAAGCAAGAGTATATCTACCCCTCCGGTGGAAAGAAGATCAGGGTACTACCTAAGACCTTCTCGGCTAAGAACCTTAGTCAGGATGAGTTATTCGGTATGAATATATTCCCTGCAGGTTGCGCACGTATGGTAACCATTACTGAGGGCGAAATAGACGCTCTCTCAGTGCAGGAGATCATGGGTGGTAAGTCCATCACCCCTGTGGTGTCTTTGCCCTCTGCTACGCCTTCTAAGAGGCTCTGGGAGAAGTGTACACCTTGGCTTGATAGCTTTGAGAAGATCGTCCTTAGCGTTGATAATGATGCAGCTGGTAATGCAGTGGCTGCTAAGATCTTTAATATGTTCCCGAATAAAACCTATAGAGTTATCCATGACGTCTACAAAGACGCTAATGATTTCCTTATGAACAATGCACGTAAGGAGTTCAGTAACGCTTGGTGGAATGCTAATAAGTATACCCCTGAGAATATCCTAAATACCGCAGACCAGTTCGTTAAGCTATTCAAGGAAAGCCCTGAATATAACTATGTACCTACAGGTATCGAAGCTCTTGATGATAAGATCATGGGTTTGATGCAAGGTCACTTCACTGTGATCAAGGCTCCTACTGGTATTGGTAAGACTGAGGTCATGCGTTATCTTGAGTACAACATGATTAAGCGTAAGGTTCCCTTTGCCTCTTGGCATCTTGAGGAAACCAAACTGCGCTCTCTGTTAGGTCTTGTGTCTTATCACTTGAACCAGAACCTGACACGTAGGGACATCATTGATGCTCTTGGGGTTCACGACTTAGTAGAGGACGCCATCAGAGACTTGACCAAGGATGAGCTGATCTATCAGTTCTACATGCCTGACGGTAGCGATACTGATGACTTCATCGAGCAGATCCGTTACCTGAGCCAAGGTTGTGAGTGTAAGTATATCTTCTTTGAGCCTATCCAAGATGTAGTCGTAGGGTCTTCTGAGGAGAGCAAGGAGCAACAGCTTGCAGATCTATCTGTGAGGCTCTCTAAGCTTGCTGCAGAGCTTAACGTAGGTATTGTGACCATTGCACATACAAACGAGAACGGTGACCCTAAGTACTGTAAGATGATCGGTCAGAGAGCTTCTGTTATCATTGACCTGTACCGTGACAAATTGTCAGAGGATGACCATGAGCGTAACACTACGCAGCTACGGGTAGAGAAGAATCGCCCTTGCTCTGAAGAAGGTATGGCAGGTACTTTACTGTTTGACTCACATTCGTTTACGTTAGAGGAAACACATTCGTGAAACGTATACCTATGAAGGGTGAGGATGAATATGATGCCCTAAGTAAATCACGTAAGTTCCTACGATGGAAAGCAGGGCAGATAAAGAAGATCAAAAGGGCTTACAATAAAAGGTTTCGTAAGTATAGTAAAAGGATAAAAATGGATGAATAGATACGCAGTTCAAATAGAGATTGAGAAAGGTGAATACACCTTCGTTAGAAAAGAGAACCCTTGGACATACGACACTAAAGTATGGGTCTTTACTGACCGTGAAGAAGCTGAGAAGGAAGCCAAGAGGTGGAACACTGGTGTAGTAGTGGAGTATCTGTGATGATGTTCTATACTGTCCTTGTGTTGAGCTACACACTGAATGGGGATCACTTACAGTCTAAAGTGGTCTTCCCTAGTGCTAGGGCCTGTGGAGACGCTCTACCAGCTTATTACGAACCTGTATATACTTTAGACAAGAATGCCATAGGTCAATGTCTGAAGACTGATACACTATCAGGGTCTATTAAACCTAAGAGGAAACCAAATGTCAGTGGTTAAATATGCAGTGCAAGTTTGCTTTGGCGGTACAGAGTGGGTCAATGAAGTTGCTGATGATATTCTTCATCCCAACAGTAAACCAAAGCTTTACGATACCCAAGAAGAAGCTGTAAAACGTGCTAAATCTTATGTAGTTGCAAGGGTGGTTCAATATGTCGACACATGAAATACATGAACACGCTTTAGGCGAAGCTATCTTTGACTTCGAGGTAAATCAAATAGAGTTAGGTCTGAGAGGCCCATTGCCAAACACCCCTTCTATCAGCCAAGGTTGTGAAGGTGATTACATAGACAATGCTTTGTTTGAAATTGAGGGGTTGTACGGAAGAGTAACAGGGGGTATACTCCTACACGCTACATCACTAACGCCTAAGAGTATAAATAGAACTATGGAGCGTTGGTATAGGATAAGGGATAGAAACAAATGTACGTTAAGCAAAACATTCTCGTAGCCTGTGAGTTCTCTGGCACTGTCAGAGAGGCTTTCAGAGCTAAAGGTCATAACGCTGTATCTTGTGATCTACTGGATGCAGATGATGATAGTCCATATCACTACAAAGGAGACGTAAGAGATATCCTTTACGACACTTCTTGGGATATGGTTATAGCTCACCCACCTTGCACTTACCTGACCAATGCAGGTGTGTCTTGGCTGCACAGAGATCCTTCTAGGTGGGACAAGCTGAGAGAAGGTGCAAAGTTCTTTAGCTTGTTCCTTGATTTAGAAATCCCTAGGATATGTGTAGAGAACCCTATCATGCATAAGTATGCAAAAGAGTTGATTGGGTTTAGGCACCAAAGTCAAACTATCCAACCTTGGATGTTTGGACACAAGGAGCAGAAAGCTACCTGTCTGTGGTTAAGAGGATTGCCTTTGTTACAGGAAACGGATAATGTAAAAGAGGATATGCTAAAGCTTACTAAAGCAGAGCGTAACAGGATACACTATCTTTCTCCTTCTAAAGATCGTTGGAAGAAACGTAGTATGACTTATCAAGGCATAGCAGATGCTATGGCAGAACAGTGGGGTTAAGATGATATTCGATATTGAAACAGATGGCTTTGATGCTACAAAAATACACTGCCTTAGTTTTACTGAGGGAGATCTTGTGGTGTCTACCACAGACTATGCAGAGATGAAGGCAGCTTTATGTGCAGCTGGTAAGATTATAGGTCACAACATCATACGTTATGACTTGCCTGTACTTGAAAGACTCATTGGGTTTAAGCCTAGAAGAGATCAACAGGTAATAGATACCCTCGCTTTGTCTTGGTATGTTAACTATGACCGCCCTCGTCACGGTCTTGAGGGCTATGGAGTAGAGTACGGTGTACCTAAGCCTCAGATAGATGACTGGGCCAGTCTCAGTGTAGAGGAGTATATACACAGGTGTGAAGAAGACGTTAAGATCAACGTTCGACTGTATAACGAGCTTATGTACAAGATGAAGAAGCTCTATAAAAAAGAGGAAGATCTTAAAAAGTGCATTAACTACTTAGGTTTTAAGTTGGACTGCGCTGCAGATCAAGAAAGGCTACAGTGGAAATTAGACGTAGACAAAGCTGAAACCCATTTGGCTCAACTGGAAGCTATGAAGGCGGATAAAGTCGATCAGCTTACAAAAGCTATGCCTAATCAAAAAGTCTACAGCACTCGTAAGAGACCTGCCAAGTGGCTTAACTCTTCTGGTGGATTGACCAAGCTCGCTAGTGACTGGGTAGCTCTCATGGACGATATGAAGCTGCCCCATACTACGGAGACTGTTAAGGTAGTCCTGAGAGAAGTAGACGCCAATCCTAATTCTATTACACAGGTGAAGGACTGGTTGTTTAGCTTGGGTTGGGAACCTGCTGTTTATATTGACAACTACAAGGGTAAGGAAGGTCACTCTAACTTTAACAAAGAGGCACAAAACATATTAGGCTCACGTAAGTTAAAGCAAGACAGTGGTAAAATGGAGTCTCAGGGTGTACCTCAGATACGTGTTAACAATGAGCTGTGTCAATCTGTCAAAGACTTGATAGGGAGGGATAAATCTGTAGAGCTTTTGGAAGGTCTTACGATAATCAACCATCGTCTGGCTATCTTCAAAGCTTTTGTAAACTCTGTAGAGGATGGCTATGTCAAAGCTAGTATCGCAGGTTTCACTAACACCATGCGGTTCCGTCATGCTCGTCCTTTGGTAAATCTACCCTCAGTGGAAAAGCCTTGGGGCAAAGAGATCCGTGGATGTCTGATTGCACCCGAAGGTCATGTCTTGTGTGGTGCTGATATGGTGTCACTGGAAGACACAACTAAGCGTCATTATATGTATGACCATGATCCAGACTATGTTGACGAGATGTCAGTAGAGGGCTTTGATCCCCACTTGGACTTAGCCAAACACTCAGGTAAGATCTCTCAGGCTGACATAGATGCCTACAACAAAGGGGAGCTTGATCTTAAGTCCCTGCGTAAGAAATTCAAGGTTGTTAATTATGCAGCCACTTACGGTGTAGGTCCAAAGAGTTTGGCTGTACAGATGGCAGGTACTTACTCAGAGGCTGACTTTATGCTTTCTGCCTTCTGGGAAAGAAACTGGTCTATAGGTGCTGTAGCTGATAGTGTTAAGGTTCGTGAGGTTAACGGTAGCTCTTGGCTGCAGAATCCTATCAGCGGTATGTACCACTCGTTACGGTACGAGAAGGATAAGTTTAGTACGCTCAATCAAAGCACTGGTGTTTACTGCTTTGACCTGTGGGTGGGTAAGTGTAGGCAATCTGGTTTAAATATCATAGGACAGTTCCACGATGAAGTTATTGTCCTGTGTAACAAAGGAGAAGAAGAGAATGTAGCAAAGATAATGAAGGACAGCATTGAGAGTGTAAACAACTTAGTTAAACTCAATGTACCACTTAGCATAGATTATAGCTTTGGAAATAATTATGCAGAAATACACTAGACTGGGGTTGACAATACTATCCTGGATATTATATACTAAACTTATCTCAAACAGAGGAAGAGAAAATGGCTAAACTTAAAGCAAAGACAATCATAATGGATGGCTACATAAAGTGGGCTAGACTTCGTACATCAGAAATGGATACTAAATTTGTACCTGATGGACAGTATAACGCTGAGTTCTATCCAGAAGATCAGAATAGCTTAGATAAGATCATGTCTGAAGCTAAAGTTCGTGGTAAGAAGATTGCCCTTAAAGATCCTTATGACGGTGAGGGTTTCGGTATTGGTAAATACTTTAAGATCTATCGTAACCACGTCAATAGGTCTGTAGAGGAGTTCGGTGGTCCACCTGTTGTAGTTAAGATGGACGGGAATATTGGCAATGATCGTTGGGACTTTGAGACGGATGGTCTCATTGGTAATGGTTCCAAGGTTCGTATCAAGTTGGTTATGTATGGCGAGGGTAATATGGCAGGTCACCGCCTAGAGAAGCTAGGTGTCCTTGACTTAGTTTCTTATGTTCCAGACGCAGATATGGCATCTGGTTTTTAACTGAAGCCCCTTCGGGGGCTTCTCCTTACGGAGAATAGTATGGGTTGTAAGGTAGAGATAACTGTCACTGAGACTGACGAGTTCGACCAAGTACGCAGCATGACTTATACGCAAAATAATGTGTATACGACAGAAGACTTTGAGTACATCTGTATCAAAGCCGCTAACTCTTGGGGTTTCGATGACTTCTTTTTTGGGTATCCACCAGATGTACTCAAGGTTAGGTTAAGTGAGAAAGATGAGTAAAGTAATTATAGATGGAGACATCGTAGCCTACAGGATGGCCTTTGCAAACAAAGACAAACCTCTTAAGATTGCTCTTATAGAGGTAGATACTTTTATGTCCTACATACTCTCTGAGACTTCCTTTTATACTAACTCAGGAGAGTATCAGGTTTACCTGACAGGTAAGGGTAACTTCCGCGAGGAGATAGCTAAGACTGCGGTGTACAAGGGAAATAGGAAAGGGGTAGAGAAGCCAGTTTGGTTATCAGCTATACGAGATCACTTAGTGGAAGCTTGGGATGCCGAGATTTCTTGTGGTCAAGAGGCTGATGACTTGATTGCCATAGAAGCTACCAAGTTTGGCAACAGGTCTGTTGTAGCTTCAGCTGACAAGGATATGCTTCAGATACCTGCCTTCCACTTTAACTTTAACACTAACGTCTGGAAAAACGTAGACGAAGAGAGCGGTCTTAAATTCTTCTACACTCAAATCCTTACAGGAGATGCAGCTGATAATATCAAAGGGCTATACAGAGTTGGCCCTAAGAAAGCTGAGAAGATACTTGAAGGTTTGGTTAAAGAAGAAGATCTTTGGGATGCCGTTTTAAAAGCTTACGATGGTGACCGAGAGAGGGTCATTGAGAATGCTAGGCTTCTTTGGCTACGAAGAGAAGAGGGAGAGCTATGGCAACCGCTAGATCAGCGAAAGCAAAAGGCCGCGTAGGTCAACAAGAAGTCAGGGACAGGTTACTAAAGGCTTTCCCTGAGCTTCACCCTGATGATGTTAAGTCACAGATCATGGGGGTAAACGGAGAGGACATTGTTCTTTCCCCAAGGGCCAGAGAAGTTCTTCCGTTATCCATCGAAGTAAAGAGACGTAGGGACTTTAAAACTATGTATCAGTACTTAAGTCAAGCTGTACAAGATGGTAAATATGAACCTGTAGTTTTTCTTAGGGGTGACCGACAAGAATGGTTGGCACTATGTAAGGCAGACTACTTTATGGAGTTGCTAAAATGTCAAAAATGAAAATCTATTGGGCAGAAGGTGAAGTATTAGACTTTGGAGATTACTTTGGTCTTGAGGGAAACTATGATGACAACGGAGAGTATGTCAGAGGTTATATCTGTCACCCAGAAGAAGAAGCGCTACACTTAGTACAGAAGCACTTCAAGACTTCTATAGAGACACTGGAGATCTAAATGTCCTACATCTATTCCCGACACAAGACTGTAGTAGTTTTCTCCTGTGCTCACGCAGACCCTTCTGTAAGTAATGAAAGGTTTCTTTGGTTAGGCAACCTCATCTATGATATAAACCCGACTTATGTTGTAGACCTTGGGGATGGTGCTGATATGAAATCTCTTAATAGCTTTGACACTCGTAGTCCTCAAGCTGTTGTCTCTCAGAACTACGAGAAAGATATTGAGTGCTACAACGATGCTATGGAGAAGTTGCGCCATATGCCTAACCAAAGGAAGTACAAGAGGTCAAGCTGGATAGGGTTTGAAGGTAACCATGAGAATAGGATTAAGAGAGCTATACAGACTGATCCACGGCTCGAAGGGGATAAATATGGAATCTCCTTCAAGCATTTGCAGACAGACCACTGGTTCAATGACTACCATGAATATTCTAACTCAGCCCCCACCCTCGCTCACTATGATGGTATACTCTACGGTCATTATGTTTCTTCTGGTAACTATGGTTCTGCTATGTCAACTAAGCATCATGGCTATTCTCTTACTGAAAAGCTGGCCTGTTCTGCTACTGTCGGTCATAGTCATAAATTCTCTTATTACCATAAAGCTGACGCTAGTCCTTATCCGATCAACGGCCTTGTGGCTGGCTGCTTCAAAGGTAAAGAGGAGAGCTGGGCAGGTCAAGCTAACAGAGAGTGGAGATCTGGTGCGGTGGTCAAGAGATATGTAGACAACGGTAACTACGATCTTCAGTGGATCTCTTTGTCTGCTCTTAGAAGAGAGTATGCAGATGAGTGATAAAGATAGATCTTATGACGAAGTCTTAGATTTGCTAGAGACTTACGGTATTGAGAGGATACTAGAGGATAGCCAGACGGATATGCCAAGTGTTCTAATGGTTTTAGATGAATTAGGTTTCGTAGAATTGGAGATGTATGACGATGATAACTCAGGATGATATTGACGCTGTAGCTACTGATCTTACAGGTACAGATATGGACTTGTACCAAGAGAAAGCTAAAAGCTTTGCCATCTATGATAAAAGCTTTAAGTTAGTTTACCCTGCATTAGGTTTAGCTAGTGAGGCTGGAGAGGTAGCTGACAAGGTTAAGAAGTGGATCAGGGATGGTCGTATGGATAAGCTTGAGATCGCTAAAGAGATTGGAGACGTACTTTGGTACGCAGCTTTATCTGCTGATGATTTAGGTTATACTCTATCAGATATAGCTTTGTTAAACTTAGAGAAGTTAGACAAGCGTAAGAAATCAGGAAAGATAAAAGGATCAGGTGACAACAGATGAATAACTATTTACCAACAGACTATCAGACTTTTATTGCTAAGTCTCGGTATGCAAAGTACTTCGATGGAAAAGGTCGGGAAGACTGGAGTGAAACTGTCTCTCGATATATGACTAATGTAGTACGTCCTAAAATGTCTAATGTTCCTGAGATTCATTTAGATGCTTTAGAGCATTCTATTTTAAGCTTAGAGATTATGCCATCTATGCGAGCTATGATGACTGCAGGACCAGCTTTGGCTAGAGATAATACTGCTGGATATAACTGCAGCTACTTACCTGTAGATGATCCTAAAGCGTTTGATGAAGCTATGTTTATCCTGCTTTGTGGTACAGGTGTAGGTTTCTCAGTAGAGCGGCAGTTTGTACAAAGGCTACCAGAGGTTCCTGAGCTGTTTGAAAGTGATACAGTTGTCGTTGTAAAGGACAGCAAAGAAGGTTGGGCTAAGGCGTTTCGTCAGATACTTGCTCTTCTATGGGCTGGTGAGATCCCTAAGTGGGATGTCTCTCGCGTACGCCCTGCCGGTGCTAGACTTAAGACCTTTGGCGGTAGAGCCAGTGGTCCTGCACCTTTAGTGGAACTGTTTAACTTTGCAGTATCTACATTCAAGAATGCTCAAGGTCGTAAGTTGTCCTCTATCGAGTGCCATGACCTTATGTGCTTCATTGGTCAGATAGTTGTAGTAGGTGGGGTACGCCGTAGTGCTATGATCTCCCTGTCTAACTTAAGTGATGATCGTATGCGTCATGCTAAATCAGGGCAGTGGTGGGAAACAGCAGCTCATCGTGCATTGTCTAATAACAGTGTGAGCTACACAGAGAAGCCCGATATGGAAACCTTCATGCGGGAATGGCAAGCCTTAGTAGAAAGTAAGTCAGGGGAACGTGGTGTATTCAATCGTCAAGCAAGTAAAGTACAAGCTGCAAAAAATGGCAGACGTGACCCTAACTACGAGTTTGGCACTAATCCGTGCAGTGAAATCATTTTGCGTCCTAATCAGTTCTGCAACCTTACGGAGTGTGTTGTACGTGATACGGACACTGTGGAAGATCTTGAGCGTAAAGTCCGTCTGGCAACTATACTGGGAACTATCCAATCAACCTACACCAAGTTTCCGTATCTGCGAAAGGTGTGGACTACCAACACCGAAGAAGAGCGACTGCTCGGTGTGTCACTCACAGGCATAATGGATAACACTTTAATGACCCGTAAGAACGAAGGTTTGGAGAAGACCCTTGAACACTTACGCACCGTGGCTGTTGATACTAATGCTGAATGGGCTGACCGTCTTGGTATACCTCGTTCTACTGCGATTACATGCGTTAAGCCTTCGGGAACGGTATCACAACTGGTGGATAGTGCCTCTGGCATACATGCTCGCCACAGTCCCTATTATATCCGCACTGTGCGTGGTGACAATAAAGATCCCTTGACACAGTTTATGAAGGACAAAGGGATACCTAATGAACCTTGTGTAATGAAAGGAGACACTACTACAGTATTTAGCTTTCCAATTAAGTCACCACCTTTTTCTGTTACTAGGAACGATATGAGCGCCCTAGAGCAGTTAGAGACATGGCTGATCTATCAGAGGTCATGGTGTGAACATAAGCCCTCAGTGACGATCTCTGTAAAGGATGAGGAGTGGATGGAAGTAGGTGCATTTGTGTATAAGCACTTTGATGAGATGTCAGGTGTTTCCTTCTTGCCTCATACAGATCATACTTACCAACAGGCACCTTATCAGGACTGTACAATGGAAGAATACTTTGATCTTTTACAAAAGATGCCAAAGGCTATTGACTGGTCTGAGTTATCGGAGTATGAACAAGAGGACAACACCGCAGGTATGCAAACAATGGCTTGTAGCGGTGATGTTTGTGAAATAGTAGATTTAACTTAGGAGACTACGATGGAAAACCAGTTACCACTTCAACTATCCCTACACTTAAGTGACATGGGTATAATACAGAAAGACTTCACAGATACACCTGTAGAAGATGAGATCTATGAAGTCGATATGTCTTACAAAGGAATAGAGCTTGACGAGTATGGGGAGCCACCGTTCTAATGGCTAAATGGGATTTATCAAAGTTGAGTAAGTCTCAAGAGGTGGACTACGTTAACAGTCCGCCTCACTACAATAGTACCATAGAATGTATAGACGCTATGGAGGCTATGACTGAGGGGGCAGCTGTAAATACTCATGCTGCCTATTGTTGGCAATCTGCTTTTAAGTATCTTTGGAGATGGCCTTATAAGAAGAAGCCTGTAGAAGATCTTAGGAAGTGTATCTGGTATCTCGAAAGGCTTATAGATATATTGGAGAATCCAGATGTGGACAGCGATAATACTGACGTGTCATTTAGACACAGCGATTTGTAAGAGTGCATCACCTCCTACTCTGTACACTTCAGAGAAAGCCTGTCTAAACTCTTTAGCTTTAGGTATGCAGACCTTAGAAGCAAATAGATGGGTAATAAAAGACTACCTCTGTTATCAATGGGGTAGATCCTCATAAAAGAAGGCCCCAAGGAGAGATCCAAGGGGCCTTTAGTTTGTCTGCAGTTTTTATTTATGGTTAGGGCAAGAGCAGTCCCAGCAGAAGCAAGAGAAGAAACCTCTGGGGGGTAGGTCTAAGACTGACTTAGCCTTCTTAGACTTCTTCTGTCGTCGTCTTAGGTGACGTTTAAAGGTGTACTTACTGGTAGACGCTCTAGCTATTGTTTTATACAAATTACCTCACTTATTTACCGAAGAACTTAGATACCGACCTAATTCCTATAGAGGCTGATACGATCCCACCAAGGGAATACTGATACCATGTTGGCATAGTCTCAAGTGCTGCAAAACCAGCCTGGACTATGGCATTGCCCCAATCACCACAAAATGCCAGTATCAGGGGAATACTGAAGAGTAGGGTTATCCACTCATCTTTCCAGCTATTCTGTGTAGCCTGGATTGCAGCTAGATCCCAGTCAATCTCACCTGTAAGCTGTTTCTTCTTTATCTCAGCCTCAGTTAGTTTGATCTGTGTCTTACTGTCGATTACACTTGTAGCTAGACCAGCTACACTACTTAAGATTTGTCCTATCATTTTTCATTACCTAGCCATACAGCAAAGGCTCCTGTTAAAGCTCCTGTGACGGTTGCTGTAAGTGCAGTTGCCTGTGATGTCATAGCCTCTGGTGGTAGTGACATAAACCACTCAATCACCCTAATGTACATAAGCGTCATAACTAACATCATTAGCCGTGGTAGTAATTTCCAAGCTAGTATACGTTCCATTGCTACTGTCATTTTATACCTCGAAGTTTACTAATGTGCCTACAGGCTCAGTCTGTATAGGTTTGCCATGATTGGTGTAATTAACAGGCTCTACCCTAAATGTTACAGGTTTTCTTGTGGATTGCTCTATTACTTTAGGTGTCTTATCTTGGTTCTCAGGTGGGTTCATTGCCATTTGAAATGGTGCAGTACCTATAGCTTCTAGCATTATAGCATTCCTTTTGATGACATTATTATAAGTACAGCTATACCTGTTATAATAGACAACACAGTTACTGTACCCCCGATAACAACTACCTTCTCTACTATCTCTTGCTTACGGAGTTTAGCAGCAGCTTCTCTCTCTTTACGTTCTCTACGTGTTCTAGCTCTTATTTCCTGTAGCTCACCCCAAGCGGAGTAACCTCTGGTAGCTATCACAATGGCTCTGAGTTCCTCTTCAGCATCCTTAGCCTTCTGTAGGTTCACGAAGGTCTCCATACTGTTTTCATCGTCACCTGAGAAAAGGCTATTCTTCTTCTTATTGTGTTTGTTCCTTAGCTCATCGACACCATCAAAGAACTCACCTATTTGTTTAGTAACTGAGACAAGCTCTTTACCTGCACTAACAGCAGTCTTGACGGCAGCTAGAGCCGTGAATGGGTCTACCATAACAATCCTTACTATTCATTAGCCATCTTTTCTACTGACTGTCGGATTGCTTTAATGTTTTCATCTATACGGGCCATAGATACTGCTTGTCTTTGTGTAGCATCTTCTACAATAGACATCCTAGACTGTAGACGCATGATCTCTTCACCATTACGTTCAATGTCTGACATCATCATAGATACAGTCCACACAATAGCTGCTGCTTGAGCTATAAGACCAAAGATAAGGGTTATAGGCACACTCCTAGAGAGATGCCAATTATCTTCATCCTTGGTCATGCTGGGTAGACTTTACGATCAAGTTCAAAGTGAGGTGCATCATAGAAGCTCTTCCAGTCACCACCCCATACGATGGAAATGTCAAGATCTTCTGCTGCATCCTTCATGGCTTCAGCCATAGTTTCAAACCTATCTAAGTCTTCCCAATCTACAGGCCAAGGAACCATGTCTACAGCATGGCCTGTGATGTGTCTTGAGTTAAGTGTAGTTGACTTACCCTCTTTGAGTAACTGTCTTTGACGATCAATATGACGTATACCTTCGATGACTGTGAAGTCTACGTCAGTGATCTCTATTGC
>Ga0208767_1001330_pt1 | contig 19743 bp, 11 predicted proteins | sample VirMetDEL_Mar_21_FD_184514 | JGI IMG/M metagenome (GOLD analysis project Ga0208767, IMG submission 184514) | Aqueous microbial communities from the Delaware River and Bay under freshwater to marine salinity gradient to study organic matter... | ecosystem: Environmental > Aquatic > Marine >... | reverse complement strand
TCAAGGACCATTAAATTTAGAAAACAACTCTATCCTTAATAGGGATGATGATAAAGGAGCAACTCAATCGTCTACTGCCGATAGTGGAGATTTAGATTATTATATATTTGAAAATTACCTTTTCCAAGGTGGTCTTGGTAGGTTGTATGGAGCTGGAGGAGCGTATGCTCCAGGAGAGTATAGAATAAACTTAGATCAAAATAGAATTGAATTAGATACTGGTTCTAGCACTACAGAGGTTGTTTTAGAATATGTTTCTGACGAGGCTAGGTCTACGAATCCTGTAATACATGTTTATGCAGAAGAAGCCTTAAGGTGCTACTTATATTATAAACTTTGCGAACGAAAGTCAACTATTCCAGCTAATGAAAAAGCTAGAGCAAGAGCTGAATATTATAACGAAAGACGTAAAGCTAAAGCAAGACTTTCAAACTTTAGTAAAGAAGAAGTATTTAAGACTATTCGTAAAAACTTTAAGCAATCACCTAAGTATTAATGATAGATAAGGTAACGCCTCAGGCTATAAATTTTGATGTAGATTCAAGGATAAGGCCTTCGAATCAGATGATCGATGCGTTAAATATTGCGTATGAACAAAGTTATAAAGATGGTGAAGTAAATCCTCAATTAAATGACTTTTCTGGAGATTTTTCTACTTTAAAACCTATGCCTTCTAATAGAAGCATAGAGGATATTCTTGAATTAGACTCAAATACTTATGTTAATGATGCAACAGAAATTAGAATTATAGGTTCTGTTTCTGATGATATATTTAATGTTATTTTCTTTTTTGCATGGTCAAGTGATGTTACCCAAATGGGAGTTTGGGCTTGGGATCAAGAAGGTATACTCCCAGGAAATAATATACCAGGATCTTATATAAAAGTATATTGTTCAGAAAAATTTAATTTTCCAAGTGATGGGTTTGTAAAAGGCGATGTAGTTCATATAGGTCAAAGAAGACAAATTGTTTCTTCTGAAAGGAATGCTACTCTTCAAGAAAGAACCGATGAACCATCTTCACCTACTGACGAACCTCCTGATTATATTGATCCTGCCGATAGAGCTGATAGGGTCAGAAATTTGCTTTTATATTTTACCGACAATAGAAACGAACCTAAAAAATTAGATGTTTTTAAAGTCATGAGTATGTCTTTGCAACTTCTTGAGCAAGAGTACAATGACGATGATTTGTTAGATTTAATATGCGCTTGCCCAAGGACTCCACAAGAACCTATTGCTTTTATTTTTGATAACGATCCAGAAAAATTAATTTCAAATTTTACAAATCTACCTGGTATGCAATTTGCATATCAATATGTTTATGATGACAATGTAGAAAGCGCTATTTCTGCATACTCTAAACTAGCTATACCCCCAGCTTATATACAGATGGGCGCAGCTGCAGGTAGTCCTTTTTTAGAAAACAGATGTAAATTAATAATTGATAGGGGAACAAGAGAGGTTAAAGAAGTTCGTCTTTTAGTTAGATATGGCAATACTGGAACTTTTAGATTAATTGATGTTATTGAAGATATATCAGTAAATAGCCCTTTTTATCCTGAAGGAATTCCTATTAATTATGATTTTTATAATGATAGGGTATTAGTTCCTGTTTCTCAGGAAAAACAAAATGCTCAATACAGCAATCTTCCTAGAGTAGCTCAAGCTCAATCTGTAGTTTCTGATAGGCTTATGTATGGTAATTATTTAGAAAATTATCCAGAAGTAAATACAAGCGCTAATTTAAACGCTGTATATAACAGCACTACAGAACAAGGATATAATATTGACTTAAAAATAAAACCTTTTATAAATGCTCCAAAAAATTGGGAGAATTCTGGCGTTACTTCTGGTGTAGGAAATTCTAGAATTGCTGGATATCACATTAGTTTAGATGGTATTCCGAATGGAGCATTAGGTGCTGGGACATTTATTAATGTCTCTTGGTCTAGCGCTCCTGATGATAATTTTCATATATATAATCATCATCAATCTTTTCACGGAACTAGTGAACAGTTTTTTTCTAATCCTGATGTTGGAGAGCCATTTACTTATTCTCCAGCTACCAATGGTGAAAACATGGATGCTGTTAATTCAGATGGTAATCCTATTTCAGATCAATCAGATTTTGTTAAAAGAGGTCGATCTACATTTGGTAAAAACAAAGGCGTTCATTTTTTAGATGATGCAAATGGAAATTCTAATTATAATAAATGGAAATATCAAGAACCAACTGAAAATCCTGGACAATATGTACAAAAAGAAGTAGATTGTGTTTATGGAACATCAGCCGCTAATCCTTTAATTTTAAAGTCTGATGCTTTAAATTTTAATTTAAGTTTTTCGATAAATTGGGAAATTACATCAAATGCACAAGCTTATATTAAAGATGTAATATATCACTTTTTAACTGGTGATGTTGATATGCCTACTGAAAACGGTGTCCCTTTAGCAAGCCTTACTGAAGTCCTTCAAAATCAAAGTACATATAATATAGATTGTGGTTTAACTGGAGACACTAGTGACATTAAAATAATATCAGCAGATAATGATGAAAGAAAAAATTTAGTATGTGCTGTTAGGCGTGTAGATGAAAACAATGATTTTAATGACGCATCTGTAGAAAATCAACCTCCTATTGGTTATTTTATAGTTAATAAAGCTCGTGTTACTTTTGGATTAAAAGCCTTCCCTAACATGGAGGGAGAAGGAGGGAGTGATACTCTCGGTGTCTATTTAGGTTTAAATTTAGAATCTTTAACAGATATAGATGTAAGAACTTGCATACCTTATATCCCTTGGGACCATGGCGGATATAATGTTGGATTCCCAACCCCAACAAATGATTATCAACAGGATAATAGTGGAGAAAACAATTTTTCCTGGGGTAATTTATTTTTTAATTTTAGCGGTCAACAAAATAACAATTCTAACGTTACGGGATGGATGCCGCCTCAAATAATAAACTGTACCCCAACAAAATGGATTACTTATGATAAAAATTATTTAAACGAAGCAGACCCGTCAAATATTGTAGGGGATACTTATTGGGAAGATATGACAAGCCCTAGTAATAACACTATTAATAGTTCTGTTGGTCATAAAAATTTATTTCTTCACCGTCCATTAGAAATAGTTTCATTTTTATCAGCATTTCAAACTGCTGAAAATAACGCTGGAAACAGTTATGGTATTTCTATTGGCACAGATATTATGGGTAGCGCATTGTTTCCTTGTATGTCGAGTTCATTGAATAGATATAATTGTATAGGTATACTAACTAGTCCTACAGCAAGTGTTGATTCTCTTGAATTAATACATACTGGAAACAAAGTTTCTAATTATTACAATAATTATAATGAAAGATTTTCTATAGTCGATGGTGAAGGAAATTTAGGTCATTCTTCTGAGGGCGGAGCAGCAGATTTAACTGTATCTGCAGAAGATTCAACTAACACAGGTTATACTGTTTCAACTTTAGGTAGCGTTTTACCTATACAGATGTTTACGGGACATATAGTTCCACAAGTAATTGTTAGTCTGTCAGCAGCTCAAGACACCAACTCTATCTACACGGACGGTGTTATGGATTTTTTACTTGCTAGAGCTGCAGTTTTAAAACATCTTAGGGTGTCTCATCCTGCAGGAAATCCATTACAAAACTATCCAACTTTTCAATTGTTAACTTCTGAAGATTATCTTTTTGATGGTGAAGGGCAGGAAATTTCAGGTGCTCTTCCTTTAAATTATCTTATGAATGGGTCTATTGGATATCAATCTAACTCTGCTGCAAATTATATAGAAGATGTAAACAGCAACTGGATAGAAGTTCCAAATTCTAATAGTGTTGTTTCTTTAGCTGGGGGGATATATTATAATAGATCTTTTAAAACACGAGCAAATCATGAATTTGGTATCGTATATTACGATCAAAGAGGCCGATCTGGTCATGTTAATTACTTAGGTAATGTATACGTTAAAGGCTATTCAAACTTAGAAAGAGGCCCTGGAGCTAATAAAGGTAGGGTTGATATTGAATTAAGCCTTAACCATTATCCTCCTAGATGGTCTACTCATTATCAAATAGTTTATGGGGGTAATAGTACAATAGGTGATTTTGTTCAATATACCACTGGTTTAGCTTTTACAGAAAATACTGAAGGAGGTCAATTTGATGACACAGTTGATACTGATAATGCTATTATATATGTTTCTTTAGGTTACCTACAGGGAGATAATGGTATATCATATAGTCATGCTTTTGGTGCTATGAGTAAAGACGGATCAAAAGATTTGTATACATATTCTGAAGGAGATAAACTAAGGATTCTTAGATATACATTAAACGATGGCAGTACTATTGTTTACCCACCCTCCGAAAAACATGAGTTTGACATTGTAGGTGTTAAAACTATGACAAGCAATTCTGAAGAAAACATAATACATTCTTCAGGAGCCGCTGTTGTACCTAAACAAAAAACAGGTCAATTCCTTATGTTAAAAACTAATCCACAAGCTGCTGGATTTACATATGCTGACGTTGTTGAAGATATGCCTATGGGTGACGTCGATTATATAGCGGAACATAATTTTTGGAATAACAACTGTATTGTAGAAATATACAAACCTAAAAAAGTACAAGAATATGATGAAAGATTGTATTATGAAGTAGGGGAAAAATACGACATAGTTATAGATCAAAGTGGGGTAAAAACACATGGGACGCCCAATATTACCCTTCAAGACGGAGATGTATATTGGAGGAATATTCCTCTTAACGAACCTGACGCTGCTTATCCCAGCGGCTTTTTTCAAAGCATTTTGCAAGGTACAGCGGAAAATGATGGTAATGAAAGTAAGTTAAGATTTAAAAATTACTTTTTAGAAAGCGATACGTTTACAGACACTATTCCTGGAGCAAACGGAAAAGATTGGGGGAAAGTAAAAGTTATAGTAAATAAAGCTCAAACAAATTACAAAAGGTCTTCTATTTGTTTTTCAGATAAAAATAATTATTCTGCTAGAAGAAATAGTTTTACTATGTTTAATGCATCTAAGTTTAATATTAAAGACCTTCCTAATGAGTACGGATCTATTAATTATTTATTAAATGATTACGACAATGTTTTTGTAATACAAGAAGACAAAGCAAGCTCTATACCTGTCAACAGAAATATTATATCTACAGCTGGGGGTGATGAGTCCTTGGTTGCTTCACAAAAAGTTCTTGGGAATCAAAAATTTTATCAAGGAGATTATGGTTCAGATGGAAATCCAGAAAGTGTAACTAGGGCTGAAGAAAATATCTATTGGGCTAGTAAAGCCAGAAGAGAAGTCTATAAATGGACAAGAGCTAAAGGAATACAGGTTATATCAAATGTTGGTATGAAGTCTTATTTTAATAATATTTTTAAAAGAGCTTTAGAAGACCAACAAATGGGTAACGGAAGAGTGCGAGTAGTTGGTGGTTATGATGCTCTTCGTGATGAATTTATTATTTCTGTTCATAATATGTATGACTTTACAAATAATGAAAACTTTTATGATTTTGATTATGACGGAGAATACATTGAATATACCGATCCTGATGACGATATAAATCCAGATGTTGATCCAGATTTTGGAGGTCCTATAAACCCTGACGAGGAGGATCCTAGCGATCCTGATGTAGAAACTGAATGTCCAGAGTTAACTTTTACATCATATCTTACTGCGATTGATCAAAATAATTTACAAGCAGGCGATAATTTTCAATTCTTTATTAATATTGAAAACAATAGCAATGCTCTAGCATCACTTCAATCTTCTGATATTTATCCTTTACCTCCTTATATAAATAGTGTTAGCGGTCTTTGGCAGAGTGGATTGGTTTTACCTCCTGGAGGATTAGTATCAGTTATATTTGATTGTACTATTCCTGCAAACTATAGTGAAGGAGATTATGAATCTATTTTTAAATTTAATTATCATGGTATTAATAGACCTGGTGCTTCTAGAGATTGTCCTAAAGAAAAATATGATGTTTATTTAAATTTCACTGTAATTCCTGCAGACCCAGACGATCCAGTAGAACCTAATGATGACAACCCATATTCTGATTCTGATTTTAACCAAGATGGACAAGTATCAACAGCGGATCTCCTTCTGTTTTTAGGGGCGTTCGGGAGTGGAGAAGAGGGCTTACCTCAAGACCTGGATAATGATAATCTAGTTGCTATCTCAGATCTTTTATTGTTTTTAGAAGAATTCGATTATCTTTCTGCTTTAGATGATATAATTGAAAATGAAATAAATGATATTACAATAGATTTATCAACTATTGATTATGATGGTAATGGAGTTATACAAGTACAAGACCTTATAACATTAATACAAGAGTATGGTACAGAAAACCCAAGTCTTATTTATGACGTTAATAATGACGGCGCGGTTAACGTGCAAGATATATTGTTGTTTTTAAATAATTGGGGACAAACTTATGATGTTAATGGTAATGGTGTAAGAAACAAAAAAAGATGAGGCAAACTATAGCATTTAATAATTCAGCAAACTACTGGAAAACTAGGTACTCATACACCCCATCATGTATGATGAATTTAAATAAATTGTTTTTTACTTCTCCTAAAGAAAAAAACTCTAATGATGGAAATCTTATGATATGGAGACACAATGACTCTAGTTCTGGATTTAATACTTTTTTTGCAAGCGGAGGACATTCTTTACCTTCTGCTGTAGGCCTTAGTTTCAATGGTTATACTAAAACTAAAATTTCTTCTGGGAACAATACTTCTAGTAATAAAATATTTAAATCGTTTTCTATACAAGGAAGCAATCAGAATTTAAATTTAGGTAATAGCTTATTTGCAGTAAACAACAATTCTACAATAGAAACACTTGTTGATAATCATAGAATTACTCCGCTTACTAGAAAAGGTAATGCTATTTATGGGGAAATAGGTAAGGAACGAGCTTTAACAGGAACAAATATTAAAGCTATAGGTAGGATACGTAATGTATATAGATGGGCAAATTTACCTTCTGATACTGGGATAAATCGATGGAGAAACTTAACTACTGGCAGTTCAGGTCTATCGCTTGAAAGTATTCCTGGGCTACATGTAGACGCTAATGGAAATGATACTGCTCCATCTATTACTAACAGGCTATATGCTTTTGAAATAAATTCTTTTATGTCCAACCATCCTATACCTGCAACTATTTCTAATGGGAGTGCTCATGAATTTGTAAAGTTTTTTAGCGGTAGGGTTAATGATGACGGTAATGGTATGCAAGCAGCACCTTATGTAACAACAGACACTTACACACCTAACTCTGGGGAGTATTCACAAAATTTTGAAGAAGAGTTTGATTTTGGCGATAGTCAAGATTATGGAAGGTTTTTATCATATGGGGATCCATACACTGACGAAAACAACTCTTTTAAAAAAGGCAACTATCTTATGATTTATGTAAGGGGAACAGAAGATTCTAATAGTCAGCACTTAAGGTTTGAAAACACTCCTGGAGCTAGCGCAAGTGGTAATGGGAACGGCACTAATTTTGAAGACTATGTGTTTGACGAAAGAGAAGTATTATTCGCTATGACTCCTGGAGAGATAAACGGTGCAGACCCTCACGGATCTTTTGCAGATGCATTTGTTGTATTTAACAATACAGATTTTGAAGTAACATCATTTAACGTAGAATATGAACTTACAGAATACGATCATGGGGGCAAATCAAGTACGGTTGCTCGTAAGAAATAATTTCGTATTTTTGTAAAACAACCAATATAACATGGCATTAGGAACATTAGCAATATTAGGTCAACTTGCAGGAGCAGGACTTAACTATTTTCAAGGTAGACAACAAAGAAACGAAGGAGAAACATTAGCTCAAGAAGGTAGAGAGAAGTTATTGGGTACCGCTGGTCCTACAGACGAGTTACTTGAAAGCGTAGATGAACAAAAAAGATTAGCGCAAAGAGCTGGGGATTTAGGTCAAGAAAGGTTAGACCAGTCTGTGACAGGTCTTTTAGACGCTTTATCTTCTGGAGATCCTAGTGCGGTCTATGGTATGCAAGGGTTTGGGTCTAATATGGCTAGAACTTCTCAAGACATGGGTTTGAAAACAGCTATGGCTCTTTCTCAAGCTAATCAGCCAGCTGTTGACGCAGCAGAAGCTGCGATGAATGTTAGTAGAGGCCTTCACAAATACGACATGGAGCAAGGCACAGCAGCTTTTAACCAAGGACAATTAACAATGAATGAGGCGCTTGGAACAGCTGTTAATCTCCCTATGGATATGGCGTCTCTTCAGACAGCAAGTCCAGATGCATATAAAAATTTATTTGCTAAGAAAGGTATTAAAACTAAGCTATCTCAGCCTAACCATAATATGGATGTTATAAGAAAATTAATTTATGGTGGAATTGCAAACATGGCTTCTGGTGGGCTAGCTTATACTGGTGGCGGTATTAAGGGAAAATCATTTAAAGAGCTTATAGGTAATGATGACGAAAATGGTAATGATGACGAAAATGGTAAAAAGGAGGTAAGTGGTTTGTCAAAAAGAGAGCTTCGTAAAATATCTAGACATATAAATAAAGTAAAGTTGCCAGAACTAGAAGAGATAGAAGAAATAGAAGAAGTGTTTGAAAACGAGTTTATGAATGGAGGTAGCACTCTATCTCAACTTCTTCGTCCTGGTCAAAGTTTTAAAAGTGGAGGTAAAGAAGATCATGATGTACAAGAGTATGATATATCAGATGCTAAAACAGGTGAGGTAGTTGCTAAAACTACTGGACAAGAAGATCATATGGTAAATGAAGATGGTACTATTACCGTAATGAATAGCGATCAAAACGAATCTATTCATGATGCTTTTAAAGATGTAGACGTAGAGATGGTTCTAAAAGCTTTAGAAAAAAACCCTCAAAAAGGTAATATTCGACAGTTATTAACAGCTCTTAATAAAGTCTTTAGTCAAAAACAATTTCAATCATAATGTCTAAAGTAACTGGACCAATATATACTGGGGCTGGAATACCCCTTAAAGGCTTCGACCAACTTATAGAAGTTGCAGCTAATGCATCAACACTTCAGCAAAGAAGGGCTCAACAACTAGAAAACGCACGTATAGGTCAACAAAACAGAATTCAGAAAATGATGGATGATGTTTATGAAGAGACTGGTGCAGACTTAGCTTCTGGATTAAGGCCTTTTTGGCGACAGCATATAGATCTGGTTAATGAGCAAATACAAAATATGCAACTTGTAGATGGCACACCTATAACAAGTATTAGTCAGGGTAACGAATTATTATTTCAGGCAAAATCATTTTATGACGAGCTTTATGGGTATAATCATGTAGAAGGTAAATTGGTTGCAGATGATGAGGTAGAGTTAATAGAAGGATTAATTAGAGATCCTAAAAAACAAAAAAGTTTTTTACAAAACGTACCTGTAAATCAAACATATAATTTTACTAATGCTGAAACCGCTAATAGTCAGTTAGCTAAAATGGAGAATTATGCAAGTTATGGGTTTTTAGGAGTTACTGCAGATCAAATAACAGATGGTAGTTACATGGCTGGTGGTTATCAAAACCATGGTGAAATAGATTACTCTGGTCCTACACCTACATTAGTTTTAAAAACCCCGTCAGGTATAACAGATACGAATTCTTCAAGCGGATTTGCACAAACAGGTGCAAGATTAAATGGTCTTTCTATATATGGAGCTAATCACGAGCAATTATTTAATGTTCAAAGATTTGCTGTAAATAGACAAGCTGATGATTTATTTAATTTAGGTCAAGAATTTTTACAACCATTAGTTAAAGAAGATAGAATAGGGTTGGGATGGGATAGAACAAAAGCACAACAATTAGTAACAGGTCTTGTAAACAACACTCAAGAAGCTGGTGAAAGAATTAGATATTCTATATTAAGTCAAAATAAAATAGAAAATCCAAATTTTTTAAGCGAGCAAGAACGTAGAGCGTTTTTATATAACAATCCTTTATTAGCCTTTGAAACCGATGACGCAGGGAAAACAACAGCCACAGCGACAGAGATAGAAGAGCTTAAATCAAAGTTTAATACGCTTAAAGGTAATAATGATTATATATCACAACTTGTAAACGGTAGTAACTTTGATAGAAATGTTAGACAAGATGCTACTGCAGAAGAAAGAAACGTTGCTTTAGACAACACTCTTTCATCTATGACTACAATTAATCCAAATGATATATTTTCTATTGATGATGTTTCTAGTCTAATTAATAATGGTGGTTTATTCTTAAATCCTGGAGAAGCTGATGCTTTTAATGGTGCATACGCAAGGCTTCTTGCTCCTAAATCTGTATTAGGGGGGCAAGCAATAGGGCCTCAAACTTCTTTATCAGATATAGTAATGGTAGCAGGCCCATCATATGCAATGGTCGGAACTCAACCAAAATCTGATGCTGGTGTTACAAGAAGTTTTATTGAGCAGTTTGAAGGAGATTCTAGTAACTTACCGCAAACTGTAGGTAATTTTCCAGTTAATATGAAAGGAAGCAGTCAATATGCATTTTCACCTCAAACAGGTGTAGAAGGTTATATAGACAATGTGTTTTTTACGAGAGGATCTGACGGTAGTATGAAAATTGGTGTTGCTTTAAATAAAAGTGGCGTTACAGGGTATGGTGTAAGTTCTTCAGGCTTGCCAATTGTGCCTATCGAAGGTTCAATTTCATTTCAAATTGGCGATCCATTTTTTAGTATAGGAACAAACCCTGATGGATCAAATGAATTAATAGATCAAGGACGACTTATGGAAGGCAGTACACTTGTAAATCAAACATATGAATCTGGAACACCAGAACTAGTGTTCTATTTTGATCCTACGAACTCAGCAGACATGAATAAACTTTCTACGCTTGGTTCTAAGCTTGATGAGTTTTATGAAAGAAAAGGCGACCAATTCCCTAATGGAGTTAATAGCAATCTTGGTTATACATTAAACGCTATGTTTGCTAAAATTCAATAATAGATATGGAAGAACAAGAAATCTTACAATACATTTTAGATCAACGTAGTGGAGGTATGGATGATGCTAAAATAGGCATGCAACTACAGATGAAAGGTGTGTCTAATTATTCAGACTACTTAAAAAAAAAAGACGATACTTTGGGATCGCCCTCTGTTTCGGGAGAGGAAGATACGGAATCAACGCAGAATACAGTTCCTCAGGAAGGACAAGAAACTGGTTCTTCGGATGTACCTGTAGCGCAAAATAACCCTATACCTAGCTATTTAGCTAATGGTGAGCAAGACTCGTCTGTTGATCCTATTACAGGACAAGTAGCGCCATGGGAAGACACTCCTACTAATAGATCTAGTTTACATATTGATCCTGTTAATTATGATGGGTTTCAAAAATCTGGATTTATTAGAGCTATGGAAGCTTTAGATCCAACTTTTATAACACCAGAAATAGAAAAATCTTTTTACGATTTCGCATCTAGTGGAGACTGGTGGTGGAACTCAGTGTCTGGAAACATTGATGCAATAGCTTTAGAGCTTGCTAAAAACAACGACTATCTATCTGCAAATAATATAAAAGTAAATGAATTTGGCACCCCAGCAGTGAGTCCTTACGGGGCTTATGCTTCTCCTCGTCCAGAAGAGAATATTATGTTTGATAAAGTTGCTGAAGTAAAAAAACTTTTAACGCAACAAGTTAATGACTCCGTTGTAGAGAGTCTATATACTGCTATGCCTTCTAATATTAAGCAAAGTAAAGAGGCGCAAATGTATATGGAACAGTATATGTTAGAACAATATGGATCAATGCTTGATTTAACTGGAGAAGGGCAAATAGGCAATACTCCATTTTTACAATTTGATGGATTTGAACCTACTGGATATGTGGAAAGAAAAGGTCGCGGTCCAGGATTTACACCTAAGTTTTCTGGATATATTGTAGATAAATTTAACGCTGCAGGGATTGATCTTGTCAACGGCATATACAACATGTTTGGAGGTGATGCAAAAACAGTAGTTGAAATGAGAGAGGAAGCGGATAGAATTCGTGCTAATACTCTTCAGTTTACCGAAAGCATGAGTGGTAGCTTTACTGATGGTCAGTTTGGAAATGGATTAATGCAAATGAGTGGTTTTATATCTGAAGCCGTTCCAACAATGTCTGTTTTAATTCCTACAGCTGTAGTTACAACAGCAGCTACTGGTGGTGCAGCAGCTCCATGGTGGATGTCTGCTGGTTTAATAGGTTTAGAAGGAGCTACATTAAGCACTACAGTAGAAGCTGCTAGAACTCGTGAACATCCTATGTTTAAAAGGTACACTAAAGATGGTGTAACTATAGGTTATTACGAAATGATGGCCGCTACAGGGGGCGATATAGAGCTCATGTCTAGCTATGAAGAAAGCTTTGATGAGTCTGCACGATTTGGACATTTAAGCACGGTATTCGGCACTGATTTTGTTGCAGCAGGGGCTACGTCATTATTCTTTTTTAGAGCTTTAAAAGGGGCTGGAACAGCGGCTAATACAGGTACTAACATGAATAGCTGGTGGGGCGCTCACTTAACAAATATGGGGTATTCTGTTCCAGTAAATAGTATTACTTCATCTACAGCCGCTATGGTTCAGTACATGAGTATGAATCCTGACGCTAGTCAAGAGGAAGTCTTTGAGCTTGGACTAGATGTAGCTTTAGGCGTTGTCCCTATAACTGTAGGGGTGACTGGAGCAGGTTCTGGAGTAAGTTATGTTCAAACAAAATCTCAAATAGTAAATGCTTTAACAAGAGATGCTATTGGAAGAAATGGAGGTAATGTCAAAATAAATCAGCAACGCACTAAATATTTAGAAATATTTCGTAACAGTAAAAATAGAAACGAAAAGATTTATGCTGAAAGAATGTTGGTTGAGTTAGAAGAACAAAAACTTAGCACAATGACGGCTGATGAATCGTTCTATTTAAGAATGAATCCAGAGGACTATGAAAATGTTGTGAGTCTTCACAGAGAATACAATAGCAATCTTCGTCAATTAAATCAACTAGACGATCCAGATTCTGCTATAGGTAAAGCCTTGCAAAAAGACTTAGACGGAATTAAAGAGCAAAGACTTAATATAGAAAAATTATATGAGGTAGAAACAACTGCTGATGCAGATCCATCTGTAAGCTCTGTGTTTGGCGCAGGTGAACCAGCAGTACCGAATGTTACTGGACCTAATGGCAAGCCAGTTCCTTTAGCTTTTGAACCTGGTCTATCTAAATGGTGGTATACTGAATTCTTTGATAAATACGGTGATGTAAACATGCTTCAAAGGTCTATAATGGAAGCCATAGATACAGAGAACATGGGGGCAAGGGTTGGGCTAAGTCAAGATTTTGAAGTTTTACAAAAGCTTGCTACACCAAAAGCTAAGTTTCAAATAGATGAAATGATAAGTCTTAGAGCTCAAGATGGTGGATTGTATTCTCAGTTGCGCGAATTGCAAAAAACTACATCTAAAGATTTATATCAATCACTACCAGAGGTATATGATAAGAATATTATAGGCCTTTATGATCGATGGGCTGTATCGAAGTTTGCTCCAGAAAGGAATGCAAAAATTCTTGCCGACAACCAAACAGAATTAACCGCACTAAAATCTAAAGAAAATTTAACTGCTTCAGATAAAAAAAGAATAACATTTCTTGAAGAAAAAATTGCAGAAAGGAGAGGGAGTGGTATGGCTGATGAGGAGGCTGCAAACTTCTTGAGCTCTTTACCTGAGGAACTAAAGGCTTCTTTTGAAAAAGTAAGGGAAGAACATAGGTCAATCCAACAAAACACTAGAGATGCTGCTTTAGATTATGGTTTTATAAACCAGGCTATGTATGATAAGCTTCAAACAACAGCAGAAAATTATGTAACCCTTACGGGTGATGGGATGAGTTCTGTTGATGGAAATCTAACGTTAATTGATAACGATATAGTGCAAGCTATATTCCCACAAAAATCCTCACAAGGAGGTGTTCCTAACAGCTACAGAAAGGCTTCTGGTCGTAGTGATGAGACAGGTAGTATCTTGGGTAAAACCATAGATCAAAATACACAAATACACGTAGCAGGACAAAAGAATGTAGCTCTTACGGGGTTATATGAGATGCTTTTAAATAACCCAAACCCTAAACATTACTCTATATCTGATGAAGGTAATTCAGCGGCTAAAAACACAGTAATGGCTTATATAAATGGTGAAAAAAAGTTTATTACGTTTGCTAACGAAGCTTATGCAAAACCATTTAAGACTCAATCTCCTAGCGATAATTCTAAATTTATTAATTATATCCAAGGTCTTCAAAGATTATTTAGTAATGTTCCAAAGATGTACACGCAATGGTCTACGACATTCTTTGCTGGCAATAGTATAAGGGATTATCAATCTTCTATAACAAATGCTTTAAGTGCAGCTGAAAAGAAATTTGGATATGCTTTATATAACGCTGAAGGTAAACCTTTAAATATGAAACAGTTAGTCTCAGACTCTCATCTTGTAGGGAGAGGTGAGTACATGCGAGCTTTCAAAGCTATTGCTGCTGATGAGTTTAGTCCAGGCAATAATTATAGAGGTAAAGATAATGTTTTATATCAGGAGTATAAAGCTCATGGGGGGCAGACTGGGTGGGCTTTTAGAACGCCTTTAGAGGATATATCTAAGCAATTGGCAGTTGAAATAAACGATGGAATAAGAGGGCAAAAGGCTACGAAATGGATGTATGATAATAGTTTAGGCCTTGTTGAGTCTTTTAATAATACGTTTGAGAATGTGTTTAGATTCCAAGTATATAAAGGCTTAAGAAATCAAGGTGTTCTTCCCGATTATGCTGCAGCTGTAGCAAAAGATGTAAGTATAGATTTTAATAGATCGGGCAATACTACTCCTAAAGTAAGTTCTTTAAAGTTCTTTTTAAATGCTAGTTTGCAAGGAGCAGATATGACGGTAAAAACTGCTACTGCATTAAGACCAAAAGTAGACCCTAAAGGAAATGTAAGAAACCCTATACAGAGATTAACGAATTCTCAAAAACTCCTTGTAGGAGGTGTTGGGTTTAGCTACATGTTGACTAATTTCAATCAATCTGTATCAGAAATAGATACGGACGGTGTTACTTTTTATGACAAAATTCCTGATCAAATAAAACAAAGAAATCATATTATAATGATTCCTGGTAGCCCTACAGGTGAAAAAGTCCTTATCCCTAAAGCTTACGGGTTTGGAGCTTTTAACGATATCGGTGTAATGATGGCTGAAATTCAAAGTGGTGAAAGATCAGGAATCGATGGTGCTTGGTATTTAGGTTCTTCTATTGTAACTAACCTATCTCCAGTACATTTTCGTGGCGTAGGTAGCGAGGATAATCCCACTAAATCTTCAGACCCTATAGATCAACCAGGGCTTGTTATCAAGGCTTTGACTCAAATAGATCCTTTAGCCCCTGTCATTGATGTTAATACTAATGTGGATGGATTTGGCAATAAAATAGCTGCAGAACCGAAAATGGGCAAATCAAAAGCTTCACAAGGGTATGATTCTCCAATAATTTTTGAACAGACCGCTAAAGTTATAAACTCCTGGTCTAGGTCTGGAGGTTCAGATAATATTAGTGGTGATTATGATTTTAATCCAGACAAATTAAACTATTTATTTAAAAATTATTTAGGTAGTACTTATACGATGTTTGGCGATGCAGCAGATGGTATTTTGGAAATAACTGCTGGTCAAGATAATGTGAACACATGGCCTTTGCTTAAAAAGTTTTATCAAGAAGATTATGAATATTCTGCATATGGGAAATATTACGATGCTAAACAAGTTGTTGGTAGCTATCTAGCTGAGTTTGGTAACGTAAATGATCTTTTAGAAAATAAAGAACAACCACTTCCAAGTCGTGACGAAAGACTTGCAGACTATACAGCTGTAGAGAAAGAGGCAGGAAATACTAAAAAAAGATATGGTTATGCATTAGCTATGCAAGAAGTATTTACAAATATAGATAGTGGTATGCAAGAGATAACAGAAGCTAAAAAGCTTTTGCAAGAAAAACAAGACGCTTTAGGGTATCATATGTTTAATCTTAAAGTGGCAGACGAGTGGGGAGCATTAGAAAGTAAGATATACAAACTAGAAGAATCTGAAATGTTATTAATGGAAAAAGCTTTAAAAGAATATTACAAATTTTACAAAAAACCTGAAGAATAATGAGTAAGAAAAAAATAAAAGACACTAAGCTTGGCACTTGGTTAAAAAACAAAGCACCGCAAGTATTAGGTATAGTAGGAGATCTTCTCCCAGACAGTGGTGGATTAGGTATAGTGAAGAACCTTATAGATAATGATGATAGTGTTGATTCTGAAGAGGCGCAGCGCATGATAGATGCAGAGATTCGCTTTCAAGAAAACGTAACGGAACGATGGAAAGCAGACATGGGTAGTGATGTAAAGCTCGCAAAGCTAATACGACCACTAACTCTTATAGCTTTGATGGTTATGTTTATGTTTACGATGGTAGCTGATTCTATAGACTCTTGGCCTTTTAATGTAAAGGACTCTTATGTAGATTTACTACAGATTCTTATGATGACTGCTTTTGGAGCTTACTTTGCTGGTAGAACTATAGAGAAGGCAAAAAGATGATACGCAAACTACTGCTAACCACTACATTAATCCTGATTACTTTAAGTAGTGCTTTAGGGCAAAGCGCTGTAAAAAAGTTTTTAAAGTACAGCACATTTTATGCTTCTCTTAACCAGTCTAACTCTATGGTTCAAGAAAGTATGTACACTGTGCGTGATGGTGTGCTTACTACAATACCTACAGAGAATTTGCCTAACTATAATTTTTCTGTTGGCTTAAGGAAGTTAGCTCGGTTTGGTTACGAAAATAAAGCTAGGGCTTTCTACGATGGATCGGAGGTTTCAATGACAGAAGAAGCTAACGTAGGTAAAGTTAGTGGTTTTGAGTATGTGTTTGAGTATTCTAACGCAAGGCTTACAAATCGAGAAGCAAGGAGTCAAAGGTATTTTATTAGGCACTTATCAAAGTTTTTTGTTTCAGAAATAGACTTTATGCAAGATGAACTGTCAGATATAAAGTATTTAGAAACTGCTTTCAAACTTAGGCTTAAAGTTGGTAAAAAATTAAACCTTACAGCAGGTATTGCTGGGCGTAGACACCCTGCTTACGGTGTTGACCCTATAAATAACTGGATGTCACAGAATAACGGGCAGTGGTGGTTGCTTGCGTATGACTACGGGTATACGGATCAGTGGATGTACATGGACTCCAATGGGAATGATGTTTTTGATAGTGGGGAATGGAGCGATTGGGAGTGGTATGGTCCAGAAGGAAACTTAGTTGCAGAAACAGATTCAGAATTCAGACGTTACAGGTACGGACAAATCGTTAATCAATACAACAGAGATGTTAAACGATCTTTACCGCAGCAATATCAGATCTCAGCTGCATTTGGTTTAGATTTTTATCACTACTCAAAAGACTTTTGGTTGCATGCATGGAGCAATGTTATGCCGCATCATAAAGAGTTCGGGGACTGGGAATACTCATACGGTAGGCAGCATGGAGAGCAATGGGTTGACTATAATGTCGGTGTTGTCTTCGGCGCAAAAATTGGGAAACATTTTGGTATCTTTACAGAAGGAAAGTACAGCAAGTATTGGGGGATACCTTTCGGCAGTGCAACAATGGGAATAAATTATGTAATATTATAAAAATGGCGCAAGAGATAGGAGAGAGTACGAAAGTAACACTAGACCTAAAAACAATAGGTATGGCAGTAGCAGGCATAGGCTCGCTAATAGCTATGTGGTTTGCATTACAGGCAGACATAGCGAGAGCAATGGAGCTACCTATTCCTCCTGACCCAGAGATTACACGTATGGAGTTTGATATGAAAGATCAGTTAGTACGTCAAACTATTATGACTACACAAGAAGACGTTATCGAAATAAAAGAAGATTTAAAAAATATAGAACGAAAAATAGACCAACTGAAATGAATAAGACATATCAAGTAAAAAAGAAAATGGCTGGGGGTAAAACAGATGTTCCTCAATACATGTATGGCGGTAAAGTTTTTAAAGGGGCTGAAGGCCTTATTACTGCATTAGCTAAAGATTCTAAAAACAGAAAAAAAATGGAGGATGCATTAAAGAATTGATAATGAAACATTTAATCACCATACTTTTTCTTTCAATAATTTCACTAGGGATGGTAGTTCCAGATTCTGGTGTATGTGTTGTAGAATTTAATGCATCATTTAATTCATCAAATAGCGTAGAATGGATTGACCAATTAAGTGATTGCAAAGGTAGAAGAGTTGATATTGTTTCTAATCCTGACATGCAAAAAGAACACAAAATTGTTGTAGTACCTACTATTATTGTTTTTAATGATGGAGAAGAAATCGAAAGATTTCAAGCCAATATTATGATGCAGCTTGACGCTAGTAAAGAAGACGTACAAGACGCTGTTGATGAAATTTTAATGAGTGACTTCTAATGAAACCTTGCAAGTGCGAACATAAAGAAATGAAGAAAGGAGGTAAAACTCCTGCATGGACACGAAAGGAAGGTAAAGATCCAAAAGGTGGGTTGAACCGAAAAGGCGTAGCATCTTACCGTAGAGCTAATCCAGGCAGCAAGTTAAAGATGGCTGTTACTGGAAAGGTAAAGCGAGGATCTAAAGCCGCTAAAAGACGTAAATCGTTTTGCGCTAGAATGGGTGGAATGAAAGGACCTATGAAAGATAGCAAAGGTCGTCCTACAAGAAAAGCTTTAGCTTTAAGAAAGTGGAAATGTAGAAAGAAATGAAGTATAGCAAGAGGAGAAAAAAAGGCACCGTAATAAAAAAACTTGCTAATGGTGGGAATGGTGATCCACCTTATGGTGATCCTCCATATGTATCTCAAGCATACGAGGGGTTTCCTTTGTATAAAGAATTTGGTGAGCTTACTCCAACGCCAACAAGTAAATTTTATACGAAAGCTAAAGAAAGAGGATTTTATGAAGGGTTGCCTTTGCTTTTACCAGAAGCCGAAGTTGTTGCCGAATCTACAAATCCTTTTGATTTATCTTCAATAGATAATGTTGTACAACAAACTGGAGCTGGAGTACTTGGTGATTATGCTAATATACCTGCAGATGTAAGGGAAGCATATGAAGCTCAAGTTACTCAAGGTATAAATGAGGGCGCTGTTTTAGCGGCTGTTGGCATGTCTCCACTATTAGCTATGGGCGCTGGTCCAGTTTTAGCTAGAGGTTTAGCAGGTTGGTCAACAATATCAAGTCTCCCATTAGTGTCTATGGAAGGGGCTGGATTGGTTACTGTTGGTCAGGCTGTGGATTTAGTTGGAGCAGGAATAGCTGTTGAACATGCTTCTAAACATGTAAGGGACTTTATAGAAGAGCCTTCAATTGGTGGGGGCGCTTGGTTAGGTCTTGATCTTTTAGGAGTAATTATGGGTGGGTCTGCTGCTAAAAGTATATATACTCAAAGCTTGAGGGCTGGTGAAAATTTAATGACTCCTATGACTTTTACTTCTGCCGTTAATTTAGGTGATGAGGCGATTATAGCAGGTAAACTAGATGAAGCTACAGTGCTATTCAACAGAGTCGTAAAGGATGAAATTTCTCAAATAGCTACTAGCACAAAAATAAAT
>Ga0208767_1001327_pt1 | contig 19766 bp, 20 predicted proteins | sample VirMetDEL_Mar_21_FD_184514 | JGI IMG/M metagenome (GOLD analysis project Ga0208767, IMG submission 184514) | Aqueous microbial communities from the Delaware River and Bay under freshwater to marine salinity gradient to study organic matter... | ecosystem: Environmental > Aquatic > Marine >... | reverse complement strand
CCGTCTGCCGTACTTTCTGATGAGGAAATGAAAGCCCTCAAGAAACAGCAGGGGTATGAGGCGTTGATGAACTTTGGTCTCAACCTTATGGCGTCCAAGAGTCCTACGTTGTTGGGGGGTATTGGAGAGGCTGGTATGGCTACAATGCCTACGATTCAGGAAGCCGGAAAAGAACAACGTGCTGCGGCGAAAGAACGTAGGAAAGAGGCTAGAGATACCCAGTTGGATATTATCAAAACTGCGCTTGGTTTGGAGGAAAAGGAAGCTGGTAGGCTACTTAAGGAAAAAGAGCTTGGGTTGAAAGAAGAAGAGCTTAATCAAATAATGGAGCTTAGAAGGGAAACCCTAACTCAGAACACAAAGAAGCTGGCCGCAGTAGCGAGGCGTCAAGACATAACGGATAGGGTCAATATTATAGATTCTCAAATGGATGCGCTTCTACCAAACGACCCGAGGAGGTTCGACTTACTGAACCAGCTTACAAACCTGTATAACGAGCTTTCTGGGGGCGGTGCAGGTGCACAGGTTGTTCAAGAGGGTACGGAAAGCGTAGCGCAGAATGGGGCCCCGATAGTGTACTCCAATGGGCAATGGCGCTTTAAATAATGGAACGGTCTTCCTTTAAATCCGGGGATGTAGTACCAGATAGTCTGTTACCAGCTTCGTTTGTTTCTGGTGATATAGTACCAGCTAGTCTGTTACCTACTACTTCGCGCCCCCCAATGCCTTATTTCTCCGTCCCAGAACCTGAAAAGGAACAGGCGGGATTCATTAGTGAGTTAGTTCGATCCGCTACTACGCTCGGACTGGCCGATGAAGCCGCTGCGTTTGCAGCTAAACCGACGGAAGAAAATAGACGGGATCTCCTTGCTGCGGCGGAATCAAAATATGAGTCTGCCGGTGGGTTCGGTATGGACAAAGGGCTTGCCAAGAATTTTCAGGCTTTCCGAGAACTGGCGGGTGGGTCTATTGGTTTTCTTGCAGCCCCCATTGTCGCTGGCGTTGCTGCTGGCCCTGCCGGTGTTGTAGCTGCCCCTGCTGCGCTGGGTACGCAGTACACGATAGAAAACTTAGTAAGGCAGGCCGAGGAACAGGAACGCGCTGTAGCGGAAGAAAAAACCCCCGAGGATGTCTCTGTAGGAAAAGCCCTTGTCGGTGCCACAGGACAGACTGCACTTGATGTTGCCGGTATGCGCTTGCTTCGCCCCTTGTTTAGTAGACTGCCCGGGTTGCAGAAGCTGGTCGGTGAGGCAGACGATGTTGCGGTGAGAGAAACTGGTGCAGCACTAAAAGAAGCTATCGACACCGGTAAATATCAGATTACCAAGGAAGGTATTTTCCGAGGGGTCGGCAAAGGTATCACTGTCGAGATCCCACAGGAAGTGGCGCAACAAGCCATAGAACGCTGGCAGGCTGGGCTGTCTCTTACTGACGAAGAAGCCCAAGAAGAATATAAACAAGCCGCGATTGGTGCTGCACTCCTTGGTGGTCCTATAGGTGGTGCGGGTGCCGCACTTCAACAACGTGCGGTTCGTACGGAGGCTGAACGCAAACTCGCAGGTGAGCAGGAAGCGGAAGCTAAGTTAGAAGCGGAGGACCAAGCCGCTTTGGATGCTGAGACTGAAAAGATGCTGGCAGAGGATGAGGCCGCTAAAGCTGATGCCGCCGAAACCGCTGAGATTGAAAAGATGCTGGCAGAGGATGAGGCCGCTAAAGCTGATGCCGCCGAAACCGCTGAGATTGAAAAGATGTTGGCAGAGGATGAGGCCGTGCGTCAACAACGTGCTGCTGAGTTGGAAACCCTAAAAGCTGAATCTGAATTAGAAACTAAAGATCTTAAAGTACAGGCTTCGCGGCAGCTCCAAACAGAAAATAAGCGCAGGCAGATATTACTGCCAATCATAGAAAGCGCCGACGCCTCCTACGCTCCAGCTATAGCTAACGCATTTTCTACCGCTTTGAAACGCGCCGGATTTAGAGACACGGACATAACTCCGTCCGAACAAAACTTAATAGATCGGGCTGTGGGGGTGTTAACCGCTACTAAACCTCCTTTGGAACAGATACCGACAACTTCCGAAGCGACCCAAAACGAACTACTTGAAGCAGCAGCCACGAGAGTTAGGCAGAAACAGGAACCGGGACAGCTATCGTTTCCGGGTTTAGGTAGAAGACGTGGAGCCAAACCCGATGTAACTCCTGCTGAGGAAACTGTTGAGCCAAATATCATAACAGAAGAGTTCTTGGAAGAGCTGAAAATACCAAAGACTGCCTCCCTACGTAGAGGCAACGCGAGCATAATTGGTAAAGATTTAAACACCCCTGAAGTGCAGGAAGCTCTGCGCTCCTATGCAAGCAATGAAATAGTTTTGGCTAAGAACAAAGAATCTAGTGTGCGAGTACAACGCGCTTTAGATATAAACAGGATGTTACAGAAGCGGAAAGGCATACCCGAAACGCAGATGGACTTGTTCGACCGGATAGCGCCAACTAAAAAAGAAACTACTACACCAGAAGTTGCTCCTGTAGAAGAATCCGCTGCTCCCGAAGTTGCTCCTGTAGAAGAAGCCGTAACCCCTGCGCCTGTAGAAGAAGCCGCTGCTCCCGAAGTTGCTCCTGTAGAAGAAGCCGCTGCTCCCGAAGTTGCTCCTGTAGAAGAAGCCGTAACCCCCACTGCGCCGGTGGAAGAGGTGTCGGAAGAGCAGATAAAGCAAAATGCACCCGAAGGTGCTACTCACTATTTCGCAGGCCACGGACTATACTACAAGTACCTAAAACGCCCCCGTGGTTACTGGTTGATGTTCCATACTCCGGAGTCTGGATGGCGTAGATCCAATCCGGATATACAGGATTACATAGAGAAAGGGTTGACCCGGATTGATGGTAAAAAAGACCAGAAGTACCCTGCTGCTCCCCCGGGTGTGGGAAAGGAGAAAGCCAAAGAAAGCTACCAAGCGAAACAATGGCGGAAATACGACAAGGAAGAGTTGCAGCCTGTCAAACGCACTACGTATACCAAAGACAAACGGGGGCGCAGAAGGGCCAAAACCGAGAGCTTCCTGTCCGGGATAGAGACTCCTCCGCCACCAAGATTTTACTCTCTGGTTTCCGATAGTGTGGATAACACTGCGGTGCCTTTATCTGATTCGGTCGTGGCAACGTTAGAAACTGGCAGGCTCAAAGATGCGATACAGGCATTGGGCGTGGATCAAAACTTGTCTAAATCTCTCCGCACCGTAGCAAAAGCATTAGCAAGAGTTGTTGGTAATACTAAAATAGAAATAGTAGATGGTCTGCCCGACGCCAACGGCAATTCCCTTGCGGGTCTTTTTGACCCCAAAACAAATACTATAAAACTGAATTCTCAAACAGGGCTTAATACACACACCCTGCTTCACGAACAAACTCACGCCGCAGTATCAGCGGTGATGGATAACCCGAGCCATCCCGTTACTAAAAAGCTGACCAAATTATTTAACCAAGTGCGTCCGTATTTGGGCACTGCTTACGGTGCGGAAAATCTTCAGGATTTTGTTTCTGAGGCGTTTACTAACCCTTCTTTCCAGCAAAAACTATCATCAATTATAAACAAGGGCGAATCGTTATCTGCCTTTGAGCGTTTTATTAACGCTATTACTAACTTCGTGCGGGGTATGTTTGGGTTGCCACACAAGCAGCAGGGCATACGCAATATGGATGATCTGAACGCTACGATTATGTCCATTATGGCTCCGGCACCTGAGTATAGAAATGCTGGCGAGTTGTTCATGGCGGGTCCCGCCATTACCGCTACTCAGATTAATAACTCTGTATCTTCCGCGACGTCTATGAATAGCGTCAAAGCTGAAACCGATTTGAAAACCCTCGTTGAATCGGCGGATAATGTTATAAGTGCCATAGGTGCGCAGCTCACTTCTTTACCGGTGTTGATTAAGTTCGCTAAAAAATACATACCCGAGATCACTAAGGATGAAGTAGTTTATAATGCTGACACTCTATATAATATAATTAACTCACAGGAAGGCTACAGAAAGAAAGTTCGTGGGGTAGGCGACAAACTTATACTGGATATTCAAACTTGGGCGGCTGGGGACAAACAGGCTTTGCAAACATTTAGTGACCTTATAAACTACTCCACCCGTGAAGAAGTAGATGCTTCTCTATCTAGGAGAGAGGCAGAGGCTAAATATAAAAACGACCCAACTCAGTTAGACGAGTGGACTAGATGGAGCCAAGTCTACAATAGCCCGCGAATGGACAACAAGGGTAAGGCTTTGTATAAAGAAGTATTTGATGCATACAAGTTCTTACGTAATGAATTTTTAAGTGCGTTCAAATTACAGTTAAAGAACGCCAAGGCTACTGACGAGCAGATAACAGAGGCAGTGAATAGTCTCGAAGCTAAATTGCTAGAGCTTGGGGTGATTGAACCTTTCGCATCGCTTTCACGTAATGAAGGTAAATACTGGGCTTACTACACAGCCAAAGATCCTGTAACCGGGAAAATGGAGTTCATGGCGAGGAATTTCTCAAGTATATTTGCTAGAAACCGCCACCTCAAAGAACTTGAAGAGGCTAACGTACAGGTGTCGGGAGAAGTTTCGCTTATCGAAAACTTTGATGCTGATAGATTTCGTGACGCGCCTCCGGGTAGTTTCGTAAATAGTGTGGTAGAAACATTACGTAAAAATAACGTCCCCACTGATGTGGAAGAAAGCATACTACGTATGTTTGCAAACTTACTCCCAGAAAACGCTTATTTCAGGGGGATGACTCAGAAACGTAAAGGCACTATAGGGTTTTTGGATGCTATAACTGCTTTAGACAACTCTTTTAAAAGAGCATCTACGTTGCTTGCGTCTTCAAAGTATGAGTCTGAATTACGTGAATTTAGAAAATATATCTCAGAACTACAAAAAAAATCACAAAATGAAAACGACCCTAACGCTAAAAAAATATCACAGTATGTGAATGCGCTTGACTTACATGCGGATTTTGCTCTTAACCCAAACGTACAAAACTGGGCTAAAGTAGCAACCAGTGTGGGTTTTAACTATGGATTAGGGTTTAACATATCCGGGTATCTTATACAGTCTTTAGCGTTACCTTCAGTTATAACCCCCTATATTGCGGGGGAGCACGTTGGAAACTATAGGTCCATCATTGATGCGTACAACGACACTGCTAAAGCTATAGCCAGATCTCTTAGTGTTTTTAGGAATAGTAAATCCTTTGTTACTGGATTAAACCGTATGGGAATGGAAGGGTATGACTTTAATGACCCCAATTTACCCCCGGCATTACAACTGTTCAAAGTGTTACAGGATGAAATGCGTGATAAAGGACAGTTCAAACTTACGTCTGTAGATAAAGAGTTAGATGTAGAGAACATAAGTCTGGGGCCGCTAGATAGAACATTTGGTAAAGATTGGTTCGCAAAACTTAATAGGGTTTCTGGTTGGTTCATGTCCCATTCAGAACAAGTTCTGCGTGAAACAACTACTATATCTGAGTATCAGATGAATTTGGCGCAACAACTCGGCATAAAAGTAAACGAACTAGATGCGGCTTTTAGGGACGGACGTATAACCCCAGATATGATGAAAGCCGCAGCAGATGCTGCTATATACGCAGCGGATCTATTAAATAGTGGTGTTATGGCGCAAATGGCTCCCCCTATAGCTAAAAATGGGTTCGGGAAAGTAATATTTCTGTTTAGAAAATACTCAGCCAACTTGTTTACTTTATTACTAAACTTGGCTGACACTTCTCTCAGGGGGAGCGAAGCGGATAAGAAAGTAGCTCGGGCGCAGTTTGCGGGTATATTCGCTGGCACTACTGTAACGGCTGGTATAGGCGGTGCGCCGTTGTTTGGGACTTTAGCGTTGATATACAATTTAAGCAAAGACGACGATGAAGACGACCTTGAGACAGTATTACGGAAAACTATAGACGGCAGGTTATACGGAGGTTTGGGTAACTATGTGCTTGGGGCAGAAATATCTTCCCGTGCAGGGCTTGCCGATTTTATTTTCCGTGAACCGTTCGCTACAAGTAATCAACCTTATGTATATCAGGCGCTGGAAGTCTTGGGCGGTCCGTTAGTAGGTATGGGGCTGTCTGTAAATCAGGGTCTAACCCGTATCGGAGAGGGTAATATATCTCGCGGTACGGAGCTGTTACTACCTACTGGGTTACGAAATCCGTTGAAAGCATTGCGATTCTATACTGAGGGGGCGCAGACTATGGATGGAGACCAGATAATGCCGCCTGTGAACGAGAAAGAAGCGGTGTTTCAAGTCCTTGGGCTGGCTCCGGCTAACTATATTCAACTACTTGAAAAAAATTCAGCTACTTATAGGGCAAGCCGTGCGGTAACGGAAAAACGTAGCGACTTGTACAGGCGGTATTTCAGGGCTTACCAAGACCATGATACCGAAGAGCAACAAGATATTCTGGAAGAGATAGCCGAGTATAATAATAAGTACCCTGAATATCCGATAATGGCGAAGGATATCCTACGGTCTATAAAAACGCGCTTGCGTGGGCAGGCTCTCAGCCTCGATGGAGTTACCGTATCTCCTCGGCTTCGTCAGAGATATATTGAAAGTAGAGAAGAATGGGACAGTGTGAATACTTTATGGGGTGATATGTTCGGGGGATAAAAAAAGCCCCACAGAGGATGCGGGGCTAAGTAGTTAGTATAACATTTAACTAACAAAGGAGACTATGAGTATATCAGATTCTCCAGACTCGCAAACCCTTTATTCCATCTTCCACTACAGGCCGAATTTCATGCTTCATCTTTAGCCTACGTAACACCTCTACAACCTGTGGTTTACACTTAGCGGGGTCCAAACATGGGATAAAAAACGAAGTCCCTTTCTTGAATTTTTTCCAGTTTACGTTGTATGTAACGTCCTCAATTATCATTTTCCGCGTTGGTACCTTCCACCATATTTGTTACGTCTATGAATTCTGGGTGTCCTGCATCCAGAACAAGACAATGCACACCGGGAGCCGCTATCTTCATGCCTTTCGCCAACCGTTTAGTTGTAAGTTCGATAAGTATACCACGCTGCTCTAGTGTTTTTATTAAATCCTTATAGTTGATATGAGACTCTACGCAGTATTCTTTGAAGTGTTTTGCTATTAGATACATACGCTTTGTGTCCATCTCGTAGCGTATAAGTAGTTCGCCCTTCGGTAGCAGTACAGGAAACTTCGGCATTTTCGTTCTAAGATCCACTTCTTCATCTAAACCCAGTATATTATTGTTATATTTGTATATGTAACCACCAATTATTGATACGTCTTCATTTACTGGAACTGCTACATCCTTTCTCGACTCGTTCACCATATGCATGGCAAATTCATACACTGACTTCAAGTCCCAGTCCATAATCCCAAGTCTTTTCGCAATGCTCCCCCCGGTCATATTCGACGCTACGATAGCAGACCAAAAGCGTTCAGATTGGGTTAACTTCAACTCACGGTCAATCTTGTTTTGCATAGCCAACATGGTCTTCTTAACATCTTCCATACTAGATACAATAAACGGTAGGTATACTTCCGCTGCGTGTCCGTAGTTATGGGATAATTGGTGGTCAAACATAGACTTTGCGTACATAGGTTCAATAGCGTCCACTACTTCTATTTTATACTCAAGCAACCGCATCATCTCACCGAACGGATTCTGTTTAAGGGTGTTTATCTTCTCCATGAAAGATGAATTGGAACTGCACAGGGTAGTTGCCTGCCACGTTGACAGGTTTGTACGCAGTTCATTCCCAGACTGCTTCATACGGTGCCTACCCCGCCCCTGAGTAAGTCCATATATCAACTCCGAAAAGGCGTCTGCTCGCATATTGGTCATCTCGTCCATAGTGAAAGGTAAATTGTTTAGTACGCCCAGTAGAAGAAATATAGAGTTTGCTGTATCTTTCCACGTTGCCGATAGCCCTGAAGGATTACCATACACGCTATTACACATACGCAATATTGTTGTTTTACCTGTACCGGAATGTTTGTGGATAACATTGATTAACCCACCGTTCTGCCCTGTAAACTTCAAAAGGGGCGAACCAAACGCAGTCAGGGCTGCGAATGCATGGGGTTCCAAACCAGTTCTCCCATATAAATTAAACACCTCGCGCCACTTATCGTAAGTACCGACCGGTACCATAGCTGCTGCTAACTCTTTTGTAACACTGGATGGAGGGCTATGATAAATACCATCCGCGCAATACTCCCTATCTCCTAAAATAAATTTGCTGTCTTTGTCAGCCCATCCAAATTGAAGTCTCATTTTTTCTGCCCTTTCACTTGCTTGTAGTTCTTTAATGCTAAGTTGTACAAAAAGAATTAAACGCTCGAACTTTTTCTTAGTTGTTAAAACCCCGTGTTTAGCTAATGTAGATCGTAATTCAGATACATCTGCCACATGGGTATTAGGCACGGTAAATTCACGAACACCATCACGGGGTAGATGCACCTTAATAATCACTACGTCACCTAATATGGGGTCTACCATACGTTTAACTATATATAGATCATTCTCGTAGATACACTCAGGATCCGCCTCTGACTCAGCGGGTTGAAAGTATATACCGCCTGATTTACCCCTAAAGAATGGGTACGGAAACTCCGGTATTACGTGTGTTATTGTACTCTCGGAATCTGGTATAACCTCCGTTACTATATTGTCTTCCTCAGTTGCTATTTCTAGTTCTTTACCTAGCTGAATTGGACTGGTTATTTTTCCCTTATGCGGACACCCTTCACAACCACCGGAGTTATTCTTCTCGAACTCCTCGCAAGTGTGCGGACCGAGAATATGTTTAATCTTTTTCTCGGTGTCTTCAAAACTATACCCTTCATAATCTTTTGATATCTTATGAATAGCTTCATCTTTGTCCTTACAAAACTTAGCTATGGATAGTGCATTAAACCATCTTGGCTCTGACAGTGAAGTCCGATTAGAGTAGCAATCCAGTATCTGATTACACCCGGTGCCTTGAATACTTCTAAGCATAATCTTATCGAAGCTATTGGTTATGTTCTCCATCATGGATTTGGCAAACTCGCTTTGCTCACGTTTTAATGAGTTAGGTGCGTCCACTTCTGAATCTACAACACTTACTTTCGCCGCATCTACTCCAACCAACTCAGCGAAAGATTCGTAGCTTATAGTGTCACCAACACATACCACGCTAACTGGCGACGGTGGGTCAGATTTGAAGTTCAACGTCTCAGGTATACGGAGTATGCGAGCTGGCTCAAATACGGAGTTGTCTACGTATAGATCCTGTTTATTACATAAATCTCGAAAGCTAGACGCGACTGGTTCCCACTCTGCGCGGGTTACCTCTCTATCCAAAACCCAGTATACGTGTAGTCCGCGCCCGGAGTTGACGATAGTAGGCCGTTGCAGATTGACAGCCTTGCAAAAATCTTTAAGCGCTGCTAAAGCGCCCTGTTGTGTAGCGTATCCACCCGGTTTACCCGTCTTGAGATTTATACCTGCTTTGGTTTCCCCACAATCAATATCAAGCCAGAATGCTTTGAGGCACTTCACATTATCTTTGGTTCTACCTTCGTCCGTAGCGAACCGCGCTACTCCAAAATATACATCCTTACCCTCAGATAAAAAACGATCCGTTATCTCCAATGCTTCGTCAATGTTTGATACAAGTTTTTGTACTTTGTTTTTTGTGGACAAACCCATTACAGCTATCCACCCGTCTGATGGATGCACAAATTCCAGAAACTCTCTTGTTTTCATATTGCGCCTGTTTTGGGGTTAAAAAAGGGGAGTTTCCTCCCCTCTATAATTTATAATAGTTTGGTTTAGTTGATTACCTTGGAGCCGTATTTATTACTTTTGATTTCGGCTATCAAGCGGACAATAGCGTCCGTATACTTGTCGTCGGGTATATGAACCCCACTAAACCAATTATATATAGTCTGCCTACTAACTTTCAGCTTACTGGCGGTCAGCGTTACAGGTACATTTCTACATATACACTCCCTACCCAACGCTACACCAAGAGACCTACCATCCGCTTTCTTATTAGTAATTAATAAATGTAAAGTATACCCGTAGCTCATAATTAGTCGTCCTTGCCCCACTCGTCAATAATAGAATCAAGATCAACCTTATCGGCTGCTGGTGTAGGAGCCGGGTTCTTCTTAGTACGTTTAGTAGGTTTTGATTTTGAATCTTCTTGCTGTGGGTTTTCTTCCTGTTTTTCTGGTTCTTTGGTTATCGCTTCCGGGTTCTTAGTTACCTTATCTACCTGCGCCACAGTTAACATCGTGTAGGATTTAGACTCCGGCTTCTGCTGTGCAGCACGTACCATTATGTACTCGTCATCAGTCGTATTACGTACAGGGGTAAATAGTAACTGCATAGTATCGGCATTAGCGTCAAAGCTGATGTTAGTTACCACGTTGTCTATATCCTCACCATTAGCAGCTAAAAACTTACGATAACTTTCGAATGGGTGTGTATTACCGTGTCCCTTACCAAACAGTGATTTGGCAGGGATGTTGAACTGATAAATATCACCGGATTCATCACCTTCTACCAATACTGCAACGCGACGTTGATATCGACAAGCCTTACCACCCTGTTCCCCTGAACCCTTGATGTTCTGAGGGCATTCCATACAGTTACTATGCTGTCTGTTAGGTGATGTATCTTCTGGGATAGCGCCATTGTTCGACCAACAATCAGGTATAGTAGCTTCTTTGTTAGGGTCGTACTTCTCCGCGTAAAACGTGCGGGACACATCAGGCAACGCGTTGATGATGATTACGTTAAGTTCCCCACGAATAGCATCACCAATCTGCTCACCGTTTACGATACGTTTGAATGTGCCGTTAATGTTGGATTGTATTCTGCGTGTTGTGTTAGTTGTTGCCAGTGACTTTGCAAACTCACTAGACTCTCTCTTTATAGATGTTGCGACTTCGTTTTGATTTTTAAATATAGTTATATTGCTCATGTTAGCTCCTCGGCTATTATTTTTGTGTTGCTTTACGTACTTGGATTACATATTTATTTTCCATCTGCATCCCCATAGGTAATACGTCAGGATTAGCAGAAAGAAATTCCTTCATATTACTATTGTGGATGCGCTTCTCCAGTATGAATGGAACTTTGTGTTCCACTATGAAGTTATGCATAGACTCCCAATCGTTTGTCCAGTATCGGGACTGAACGCGCCTTGAAACCGTACCCGCTGCTGTGCGCATACTGTCTGTGTTTTGGGTGCTGCATACTTCGAGAAGTTTACTACTTATAGTATCCAACTGCTCTTGGATAACTGCTATTTCTTCTTTGTGTTGTTCTTCTTTACTTCTTATTACATCTCGTATCTTAACGTATATAGCTACGAGTTCTTCTACGTTAACCGGATTATTATCTTCCGGCAAATCTAATTGTATTTGTTCCATACTATCTCTCCTTTTTGGGCATGTTATTTTACTACTATGTTTTATGGTGTCAAGGAATATTGTTTAACTCCTGTTTATATAAATCAATAATTTTAGTGTGTGTAGAAATATTGCTGCGCAACATATTATAAAGCCTTGTTTCTACGTCGCTCCCCTTTACGTGTACAATCGCCATAGGGTTTTTCTGTCCGGGGCGATTAATACGGGCGTTAGCTTGTAGATAAGTTTCCACACTGGTTACTGGTGCGTACCATATAACTGTGTTTGCAGCGGTGAGAGTGAGACCATGTGATGCTGCTTGAGGTTGTATGATAAGAACTTTAGGTTCTGGTAATGACTGAAAACGGTTAACTATGTCGCTACGCCTGTTAACAGGTACTTTACCGTTGATTACATCACACGTAATATTATGCTTTTCCAAATGGTCTTTTAGTAAGTCTATAGTGTGCGTAAAAGGCACGAAGACCAACACTTTATGCGATGCTTCATCTATAACTTCTCTTACTACGTTCAGACGATTAGATACATCCAAATCTATAATTTCGCCTGTATCTGTATACACTGCACCACCAGATACTTGCAGTAGTTTGTTAATCTGTACGGCAGCGTTTATCGCAGATATTTCCTCTCCCGCTGCTTCTACATACATACTACTTTTAAGTTTTTTATAAACCGCTATCTGTTGTGGAGTTAGTGGGGCTTCTCTGTCTACATAAACTACTTCTGGTAAATCCAGACATTGAGATCGTTCGTACCGTATAGCCGGTTGCAGCATGTTATGTACGACGCTTTGAGCCTTTGGCTTCGGTATCCATTTGAACGCCGATATTTTATACATAACCGAATCCCTGAACTGACCAAAGTAACGCGGTGTGTTTTCAGGGTTTACCAGTTTAGCTAATCCATAGGCATCAACGGGAGATTGTGCGGCGGGAGTACCTGTCAGCATCCATAGCCATTTGGAAGTAGTCATAATATCCCGCAGTGTTTTCCACCTGTTAGTGCTTACGTTCTTGTATGCATTGGCTTCGTCTACTACGATCAGGTCAAACCCACCTTCAATAATGTCTTTTTTGACTACCCCAACCCCGTCAAAATTTATAATCACAAATTCAACGTCGGACTGAATTACTTTCCTTCGTGTGGCTGCGTTACCATGCGCTACGCCACAACTTCTATGCATAGCAAACTTAAATAAATCTTGTTGCCAAGCGGGTTTCATAATGGACAACGGGCATATCACTAACACACGCTTTATCTTACCGAGATCCATAAGATAATCGGTAGCCCATATAACACTAGCGGTTTTACCTGTGCCTTGTTCTGAGAAACAAAAAGCTCTTTGATGTAAAGTTAAGAACGACGCGGTTTCCTTTTGGTGGTCGAAGGGGGGTAGTTTTCCAGACCATTTATAGTCACGCTTTATGGTTGACGGCACATTTTTTACCTTCATCTGTGCCAGCTCCCTTGCTTCTTCGTATCCCCAGTTGACGGCAACGCGGTACATATCGTCCTCTTGACCTACAACTCTGCTCTTGGGTATCAGATTTGTTATCCTGTCTGGCTGACGAGTACGTAACACCAAAACTTTGTCACTAATTATTTCCATTAATTAAACACCACAATAACCGACGGGAAAGGCGCACTGCTAGGAGCGCCCTTAAATTTTAATCTACCTCTGATAAACGTTATATGTCCTTTGACTGCATAGTCATGCCACCACGCGGTGTCTGTTCTGGCGGGTACAAGACATACAACACGTGCACCCCGTAGGCTTTCGTTGTAGGCTTTTTTCATCCACGCCTTGATTTCTCTACCGTAAGGGGGATTCATCCAACATATGCCGGACCAGTCCTGCTTTAACCCGTCCGTTTCCTTGGTGAAAAACTTATTGCATTTTTTATTTTCGTCGGTAGCACATACATCAAGCGTAAACGGTCCATACAATCTGCTAACTTCAAAGAAAAAACCATCCGGTGTTTCCCATTCGACAGAGTTGCTGCTCATCATTCCTTTATTTATTTTGCCCATTACTTAACCGACCTATCACTATTACGTTTGAACGATCTGTTTTTCTTGGCTGGCTTAACCCGTAAATTGCTAGGGGCATTAGAACCACCCTTAGACAAAGGTGTTTTGTGATCGACATCTTTACCATCACCTTTTTTGACCTTGCCTTCACGCATCTTCTTCCGTCTAGCGGCATTGCGCTTGGCGCGGTTCTTTTTCTGCTTTTTGGTTCCTTGATACTCATCGTACTCTTTCTTGTACGGTCTACGTTTATTTACATACGGCATATCAATACCTCCTATTAAAGTCGCATTGTGACACCGGACAATACCCACACAACGGCCCGGTGTTTACGTTCCACACATCTGACGCAAACGCTGCGTCTAATCTATCCAGCAACGGGGTAAAAGACCCAAAGTATGAATCTAAATGTTCTACATAATGATCTTTACGTATAAAGTCATTGCTCACTACAAACAATAAACTTGATTTTATTTTTTCAAGTTGTGGGAAGTGTATGAACAAAGCTGCTGCTGCTATATCTAATTGTTTAGTATCCGCATACTTCGCATTTTTACTTGTTTTGTAATCTACTGAATAGGCGACGGAACCATTGATGATAACCAAATCAGCTATGCCATGCCACCAGTAGTCTGGGTCTGAAAACCCACACGGTTTATATTCTCCTTCCTCAGTCTTACGCAGTCCTAACTTTAACTCACAATGTTTATCCCCTTCTATACGATTAAGCGCGTCTAATATCTTCACTACATATTTAAACTGGGGTGGTACCGGAGCGCCGTCCTTGATGTAATCCTCTGCTGCTTTATGCATAGAGCTACCATAAATAGTAGCCTTACTCCCTGAATCTTTTACATCCTGCGCTACTTTAAGGTGGTAATACTTTTTTGGGCACTGCTCGAAAGTTTTAAGGCTGCTGTATGACCATTGTATCTTCATTAGTTTTCTTCCTTAATAAACGTTTTCGTCTTATTCGACCGTGTTTACCTACTTTTTTACTTACTTTTTTACTTACTTTTTTACTTGTTTTTTTACTTACTTTTTTACTTGTTTTTTTACTTACTTCTTTACTTACTTCTTTACTTACTCTTTCAAATTTATCCTTCTTGAATACATCGCGCATCTTAACTACGTCCGATACGGGCACCGAACTTCGTATCCACCTGTCGTTGTCGTAAACAAACGTCATTGGTTTGCCGTGTTTAGTTGATATCTTATAAAACAAATACTGAAAAACCTTCTGGGCATCGGGAGGCATATAGTAACCATCTTTTTTATCCATCATGTCATATCCTTTGTATCGCTAGTTGGTATCCAATATGTATAAATTTAAGTTCTTCACCGAACAATGTAGTAAACATATCAATCGCCATCTTCGGTCTATTTAATAGATCTGTTGGGTTGCCCCATATATAATCGTCAAAAACTAGCACTCCACCCTTGCGAAGTAAAGGCCACGCTAAACATGCGTCCATCATAACGTCTTTAGCCCGGTGTGAACCATCTATATAAATAAACTCAAACTGTTTGTCTTTAATATCACGCAAAACCTGTGATGATTGTCCTTTCCATACATCAACATAACGCTTAGGGTATTTCTCTCTAACAAGTGCTACGTTATGTATAAACCTATCCTCAACCGCTTGCATATCGTCCCCATCAATTTTATGTTCGTCGCCACCTTCCCAAGTGTCTATGACGGTAATTTCCCCCGTATCATCTAGCATATGCTCCAACGCCCATACTGTACTGCGACCTTCATATGCGCCAATTTCCAGAAACTTCAACCGCCCCGGCAACAGCGTTTTTATATGAGTCCACACTTCCGGTGCCCAATGAAACCAATCACGGGTGAATTGATATTCTGCATTCATATAACTATATCTCCCTCTTGTCTTTGCCCATTTAATATCTTGTGTATTTTCTTTTCCGTCATGCGATGCGCCCGTACCATGACTCGTTCTGGTAGACTCTCCATGACTTCCATATAACTATTTACTATAAAACGAAGTTTACTTAGGTCATCGTTGTCTAAGCCATTTGGTATCCCCTGCTCACGCCTGTTCCACGCTAAGGCAAGCACTTCCATACCATCCCGGATAGCCCCACTTGTGTCACTTATTGCGTCCATATCTCTACTTAGGGTGTCTAGCATATTAGCTGCATCCGCCACTGCCTGCCAGTGGTGTACTTCGGGATACATCATTTGTTCTAATGCATCAAGCCCCTCGTATATCTTGGTCATGTGGAAAGTAATTTTGTCTTTAGGTAGCGGATTTATTGGGTCTGCCATTAACTCTGCGAACGGGTTATAGGTTGTTCTCATGGTGTATCTTTTCTTTTTCCTACGCTTCACTTGTACTCCTCCCGTAATTTAAAAGCATTTGAGTTTTCTAGTCGTATAAAACGGTGGTCGTTTTCGATGGGCACATAAGGTTTATCAAATAAACCCGAACCAAAATAACCCACAGAAAGAGAAATAAAAACTACTATTGTGCCTATAAGTAAATTTTTAATGGGACTTTGCATGTCTAACTACCCTCCGTATGTGCTCGCTGATTCTGCTTCGCAGTCTAGGGGTAAATCTAATGCCCAATCAGGTCGTATCCTCATACACATTTCTACATATTCTTTAGCTGTAAATTCCTCTGCTTCAGGTACTACGCACGTTACGGCATCATGTACAGTCAAAACTACAGGGTATTTACGATTAACCGCTAACATCTGCCAACCTATAATGACCCTCGCCAAAGCCTGACAAAAGTTCTCCACCAGCTTACCGCCGTATATCCTCGTCTGTATCACCTGCCTACCACGTTTCATATCGTACACAAACTGCCTACCTTTACCTTCTTCCTCTATCTCTCGCAGGTTGTTGTACTGTAGGTACAAGCCGTTTGGTAGCCGTACCCCAGCACGACCCTCTACCTTCAACACCGCGCCGGGGCCGATATCCATGTAGTCATCAGATAGCATCGAATTAATAGCCTGTTTCGCTTGAGACCACAAATAGGGAATCATAGGGTAAGTTTGCCTGTATACATCTATAATGCGTCTACACTCATCAAGAGGGATATCTACCTTATAATTCTTTAACTGCTGCTGATACTTAGCTCCACCTAAACCATACCCACAACCCAAGATTGTCCACTTACCTACAAACCTTTGGTCTTTGGTTACATCCTTCTCATCTACCCCATAAATCTTTGAAGCCATTTGTTTATATACATCCTCCCCCCTCTCAAACGCCTCAACCAGATCATCCTGTCCTGATAGCCACGCTAGAGTTCTCGCTTCAATCTGACTTGAATCTGAATCAATAAGTACGTTCCCCGGCGGAGCGCAGATAGCGCGTTTCAAAGGTGAGTTGCGAGGAAAGTTTTGTAGGTTCATTTTATCGTCCCCACCCCATCGTCCAGTTCTAGCTGCGTAATAACGCAACGGCACAGGTAATGTACCTCGCTTTGCTATCCCTAGCATTCGCTCTGTGCGAGTTTCTTCCAGAGTAGATTTAACCCCGAGTCTAGCCGCCACCAAAGTCTGAACCCGTATATCCTCATGATCGAGTAACGCTATAAATTCTTCATCAGACTTGGAAAAGGCGTAGGTGGACTTATTTGTGGTTGGGCTAATTTTCATTGGTATAGGTACACCAAGCGCATCGAGAATACCGGCGAATTTAATGTTGCTCATAAGCACTTCTCGGTCTACCCCGGCATCTCGCAACAAACTATCTTTAGCAGATTTAACCATTGTAAGATGTTGTGTAAGTAGGTCGGCGTCTAGGACAAGTTTCGGTTCTGTAAACATACGCACTGTTAAGTCTATCAATCGTAGTTCATCTACCGGAAAGCCAGCTAACATAAGATCAAATAACTGGCGGGTTAACTCCACATCGTTAACGCAATACCTTCCATAATCTTTCAGTTCTAAGGGCGTAAAGTCCTCCCTGCGCTTGCCTATCGCTTGCAGAACTTCTGTACCTTTCTTACCTATGCCGTAATACTCAGACAATGCAGCTAGACTTCCCCCTACATCAGTTCCATAAATAGCCCTTGCCATTGATAACGTGTCTGCAATGCGTTTGGGTCGGAGGTCAAAATGCCAGTTAAGTATCGCCATGTCGAACACTGAGTTATGCGCTATGCATAACGAATTTGGTATATCAAATTGTTCGAAAAAATCTTTTATTTCTTCCTTCGTACCACTGCACCAGTGGGTACTATCATCACCTTCATGATGTACAGCGACACCGATAACTTCAAATCTAGGATCACGAATATACTCTTCTGTTGTAAGTTTCCTTAAACTGAAGTCTCGGTCGTAGTATGTTTCAAAATCAAGAGTGAGTTTCTTCATTGGGTTCCTTTATTAGTTTTAATGTACCACGTACTAAATCCATATTAGACTCGTTAACAACCAGTGCGATTCCATTAGCCGTTTGAATCTTCTTTATTTCTCTTTCTTGTAATGCTGTCACGGTGTTTACTTTTGCTTTGCACTCTATTGCCAAAAACTTACCGTCAACACAACAAACTATATCCGGCACTCCACTACGCCCATACCCATGTGTGCCGGGGAAAAAATAATATACGTTGTTCTCTTTAAGAATTTTAACAACTTCATTCTTAACTCTCTTTTCGGGTGTTATAGCCATAAGAATATAATAACATTTTAATTGACACAATCAAGATATTTTTAAGTTAACGTGTCTCATTGAGACAACCCGATGAAAGCATTAGTGTAGTCTCCACTCATTACGGTAATAAAGGAAATCATCTACTATTTCCATAAATTTATGTGATTCATCTATATTAAACTCACCGTTAAAGACAGGTTCTTCCCCAACAAATAAATCAAGTTCTATTAATGCTTCAGGTATGTATGTCATACATGCAGTTCGTATACCTTCTGACTTTATGAGGTAGGGAGGCATATCTTCGCCGGATTTATCTATATCATCATTGTTCATGTTGTATCACCGTTAAATAGAGTAAGTGGTTCTCAGTGAAGGGTTGGATTTGTAAACTGTAGCCGTTGCCGTTGCCGTCACCGTAACCGCCGCCGCCGTAGCCGTTGCCGTAGCCTTTGCCGTCACCGTAGCCTTTACCTTTGCCGTAGCCGTTGCCGTTGCCGTAGCCGTAGCCAATGCCGTAACCGCAGCCGTCGCCGTCGCCGTAGCCGCCTCTCCAGCCGTAGCCGTTGCCTTTGCCTTCTGGTTTTAGTAAGTGCATTTTATTTCCTCTGCATAACAGCTAAATAGAGTAAGTGGTTCTCAGTGAAGGGTTGGGTTTGTAAACTGTAGCCGTTGCCGTCGCCGTCGCCGTAGCCGTAGCCGTGGCCGTCGTCGTAGCCGTAGCCGTAGCCGTAGCCGTTGCCGTAGCCTTTGCCTTTGCCGTCACCGTAGCCGTAGCCGTAGCCGTTGCCGTAGCCGTAGCCGTAGCCGTAGCCGTTGCCGTAGCCGTAGCCGTATTCGTTGCCGTAGCCGTAGCCGTAGCCTTCTGGTTTTAGTAAGTGCATTTTATTTTCTCTGCATAACAGCTAAATAGAGTAAGTGGTTCTCAGTGAAGGGTTGGATGTCTAAATTATATTGGAAGTTAATGTGACCGTTGCCGTAGCCGGTGCCTCTCCAGCCATAGCCTTTGCCGTCGCCGTAGCCGTTGTCGTTGCCGTAGCCGTTGCCGTTGCCGTAGCCGTAGCCGTTGCCGTCGATTCTGTAGCCGTAGCCGTGGCCGTTGCCGTAACCAGTGTCTTCACCATATATGTAATCGCATTCTGAGCCGTTGCCGTTACCTTTTCGTTTCATTAAGAACATAGTTTTTGCATCGCTGTTAAATAGAGTAAGTGGTTCTCGGTCAAGAGTGTACGATTATCAGACCCCCCATCCCCATTACCATCACCATTCCCATCCCCAAAGGTAATAATATTAGTGGCCGTAGAATATACAATAAGTTTACCCCCACCTTTCCCATCACCAAAATTATCACCATCCCCAAAGCTATCTTGTACTAGTAAGTACATATCTGTTGCACCTCTGTTAAATAGAGTAAGTGGTTCTCGGTGAAGGGTCGGTGGTCTGAACTGTAGCCGTTGCCTTCTGGTTTTAGTAAGTGCATTTTATTTCCTCTGCATAACAGCTAAATAGAGTAAGTGGTTCTCAGTGAATGAGCCGATGTTGTTGCCGTAGCCGTTGCCGTTGCCGTTGCCGCCGCCGTTGCCGTAGCCGTAGTCTGTGCCGTCGCCGTTGCCGTAGCCGTAGTCGTAGCCTTCGCCGT
>Ga0208767_1001324_pt1 | contig 19818 bp, 40 predicted proteins | sample VirMetDEL_Mar_21_FD_184514 | JGI IMG/M metagenome (GOLD analysis project Ga0208767, IMG submission 184514) | Aqueous microbial communities from the Delaware River and Bay under freshwater to marine salinity gradient to study organic matter... | ecosystem: Environmental > Aquatic > Marine >... | reverse complement strand
AGAAATCACAAACTGCGACTAGAAAAGGCATAACTAATAAAGCTGGTAGTGGAGAGATTAAAAATCTAGGCGATCTTTGTTATGAAGTATTAGAGCCTGTAAGAGCAAAGTTTGATAAGCCTGTTACCATCACGTCTGGCTATCGTTCAGAATCATTATGTGAAGCAATAGGAAGTAAAAAAACTTCACAACATACGACAGGGAATGCCTGTGATTTTGAGATAGCTGGTGTTTCAAATTTAGCTGTCGCACTTTGGATCGAAAATAACGTTGATTTTGACCAGCTGATTTTAGAGTTCTATACAGGAGAGCCTAACAGTGGGTGGATTCATGTATCGTACAAAGATGGCTCGAATAGAAAACAAGTATTAACATTTGATGGAAAATCATATACAAATGGATTACCAGAGGCCAAATGGTCAGATGGAAAATTAACAAACTAATAGGAGAATATTATGCCAAGAGGAATGGGAACATACGGAAGTAAAAGAGGAAGACCAGCTAAAAAGAAAAACAAAATGAATAAAAAGAAAAAGAAAAAGTAATGAGAAAAAAAGCTGTATGGAATAAAACAAGGCCAAAGAAATTAGGAAAGCCAAAAGCATTTAACAAAAAATCTAAAGCCTATAAAAGTGCAAAAGCTAAAGCAGATCGTAGATTTGGTAGTGGTGTTAGTTTAGTTAAAAATATGTTTATTTCACAAGCTATTAAAAAATACAAACCAAAGAAAAAAAAATGAGCAAATCTGCATTACAAAAAATAGAATCACACGAAAAGCTATGTCGTATTATGCAGAAAGCAACACACGATAAAATTCACGATCTACAAGGTCAGATAAACAGAATTGAAAAAATATTATTAATCTGTGCTGGTTCTTTAATCAGTGCTATGGGTTATATAATTATGCTTTTAGTTGATAAGGTCTAAACCTTTACAAAAAGCAAAAAAGAAAGTACAAGCTGTAAGTGTATGATTTACAAGAACGTTCTTATTATTTCTGATACTCACATACCCTATTCTGTTCCAGAATTATTACCATATTTAAAAGCATTAAAATATAAATATAAAAATTTTGATAAGGTAATCCATATTGGCGATGAATTAGATAAACACGCTATGTCATTTCATGATTCAGACCCTGATCTTCCTAGTGCTGGAGATGAACTTAAATTATCTTTACCAACAATAAAAGAATTAGAAAAGTTATTTCCTCAAATGGATTTAATGGATTCTAATCACGGTAGCTTGGTTTATAGACGAGCATTAAAGCATGGAATACCAAAAGCATATTTAAGAAACTACAATGATTTTTTACAAGTTGGCAAAGGCTGGAAATGGCACGATGATTTAACAATAGATACACCTTTAGGAAAAGTTTATTTCTGTCATGGAAAAACAGCAGACGTTTTAAAATTAGCACAAAGTATGGGTATGAGTTGTGTACAAGGACATTATCATTCGTCAATGGGTGTTAGATATTATGGCAATAGTTTAGGCCTGTACTTTGGATTGCAAGTTGGTTGTATGATTGATAATAAATCATTGGCTTTTCGCTACAATAAGGTACAGAAAGCTAGACCGATTATAGGTTGCTCTGTGATACAAAATGGGTTACCAATCATAGAGCCTTTTATTAAAGATAAATCAGGCAAATGGATAGGAAAGTTATTATGAGTTCAAATACACTAAAAAAGACCCTTTTAAAGAGCCATAGAGCCACGCAGACGACAAACTCTGCTTTTTCTGATCAGGTATCAGGGAATCACTATAAGACGCTTAAAATACAGCCTCTGGAGTATTGTATGGCTAATGGCCTTAACGCTTGTCAAACTCACGTCATAAAATATGTTTCGAGATATGATAAAAAATGGAAAGATAAAAAAGATCAGATTAAAGATTTAAAAAAAGCAAAGCATGTAATTGATATGCAAATAGAATTATTGGAGAAAGAATAATATGTGGTTGAATTTATTATCATTGGGTGTAAAGACAGGGGCGAAGATTTACCAAAACAAACAACGAACTAAACAGTTAATGTCAGATGCTCAAATGCACCACGCAGAGCAAATGGCGAAAGGCGAAATTGAATATAAAGCGAAAGTTATTGAGAGTAATGATAATGGTTGGAAAGACGAATTTGTCCTTGTTCTCGTATCTTTGCCTATTCTTTTATTGGGTTGGTCTGTGTTCTCTGACGATCCTGAAATACGTAATAAATTAGATTTATTTTTTGAGTATTTTAAAAACCTACCATATTGGTATCAAGCTATTTTTATTGGTGTCGTTAGTGCTATATATGGATTAAAAGGTGCTGACATAATGCGTAAAAAATAATAATATGTCTTAATGGCAGACGCAGTAATAATAGACGCAGAGTTTCAAATTGAAAGTAAGTACAATCCGTATGGACATTTTGTTGCGTTAAAATTTATCGATACAATACCTGACAGACCTAAACTGTTAAAAACAATTCACGATTTAACTGCACACGATGATGTTGAATTAATTGATTATAATTATAAGGAAATAAAAATTACTTCTAGGACAAGTTTGAAGTATTTTGATGTGACGAGAAACTAGGGCAGTCTTGATCCAAAAAACCACCCTAGCCAAATTATTAACTCTCGCTAATAACTCTATTCACTAACTGATAAAAATTGAATCAAGGAGTTCAATTCTCGTTAGTAAAATTCATTTATCTATTTCATCAACTTTTCTGTTGCTATGATGTTAATAGATTGTTGTTTTAAGTTTTCGCAATATGAATGAGCCAACTTTGATTGTATTTTATAATACAAATACATTTTATGATTGGTAGAAAGTTCTATTTTAACTTTCTTATATCTTTCATCATTACTTGCTTTAACTTTTGCCAAAGAAACAGATATTTTTTCATTATCCATTCTTTCACTAACAACATAATCAAAAACTTCTTGTACCTGATCTTTAACATTATTATATTCGATTTCAGTATCAGCGAATAGCTTATCTACTTTATCTAAATATATTAATATTTGATCAGGGTTAAAAGTCTTTGGTCTTAACTCTATGTACTTTGGTTGTTCAGCCATTAACCAAGTTCTCTTTCATACATATCAGGGTTAAAATCAGTTGGACTTTCTTTAGACCAATCAATTTCTTCTCTAGGGCTTTCAGGCAACTTATCATCAGTAAGCTGTACACCTTGTTTAGCTTGTTGGTAGCTTTGCTGTGGTTGTTGCATTATTGGTTGTTGCATAGTTGGTTGAGGATTATAACCAGCTTTACTAAATGGTTTAACCATATAATAAGTAACCTCTAATCCCATTCCATTACTATATTTATTTGCTTCTGATTGTGTTGTTTTTGCACCCCATTTCAGCACGTGGCCTGATCGTACATATTCTTGTACTTGTGGCGTATTTAACCAACCTTGTATGTTTGTTAAATCAAACATATTTTTAGTTAGTGTGCATTGAAATTGAGCCTTATTAGATGAAGCTTGATACTCCATTTTTGGGGCTTGGTTTCCTGTAGAATATAATTTTAATGTTAATCCACAGAATGGTAGTTTTCCTTGTTGTATTTGTGTCATGTTTTTCCTTTATTGTTGTTTCTGTTTTTGTTTTTTTTGTTTTTGTTTAGGACTTTCCATTGCTAACATTAAATATTTAGCACCAAGAAAAGCATTAAACATTTCTTTATTTAAAGGAAGTTCCTTAACTTCAATATTACTATCTTTTTTAGGCAATCTTATAATTAACCCTTTAGTAATTTTTTGTTTAGTTTCTTCCTCGTAGGCTACCTTATAAGCATTTAACTGTAATGTGTAGTCAAATGATATATGGTTACTTGTTTTAATATCTCCTAAAACAAGGTTACCTTTCTTATCCTTTAAGATAAGATCAAGAGTACCAGCGTAGTTATATTTTTTAGAAAAAACTTTTTTCTCTAACTCAACTACCTCGTATTCTTGGGTTTTCCACCAATCTAAAAAAATGTTCCAACAATTAATAACTGCTGGATCAGATTGGTTAGGAATCTTTTTATCTTGAAGATAATCTTCAATAAGGCCGTGAACAACAGTACCGACTAAACCAGCGTCATCTTTGATTTTGTCAGTTTTGTTCTTGGCATTATGAACAATTCTTTCAAGTTTAACTCTGTCTAAAGTTTCTCCACTATCCATTATTTGATTAATAGAATCTTTAATCTCTCTAATCGGAGTAGAAACTAACCAATTAACTAATTGTGGTTTAGGACAGCCTTTACTACATATCCCTGTTACACTATCGACAACATTTTCATCGTGATAATATAAATGTTTTTCGTCATCGAATGTTAACTCTAGACCATTTTTTAACTTATGTTTTATGTACATTTTTTTCCTTTTTAGTTATGACACTATCTAAAAAATTTGGCAAATCAAAACCATAATATTTTGAAAGATTCCATAATTTAGAAGCGTCTGATTTAATACCTTTCTCGAATTTATATAAATCATAAACCGAGTTAAAGTATGGTTTGTTATCCTCTACTACTGCGTCAACAGTTAGCTTACATTTAAGCCTGATACTTTTAAATTTCAGGCCTATTAACTGATTAAATAATTTACCAGATGGTTTTTTTCTAATCTCTACTATCATACCATCAATTAAGTAATCAGTTTTTCTTGTTTTATCCATAACAACCTTTCTAGTTTAAAATGGAATGTCCACGATTGTTTAAACATTTTCTAACGAGTGCTTCATACTTTGTGTCCATTGTATAACTAAACGACCAATAAAGAATATTACTTACAAAGTTAGTATTCTCTTTAGCAATAGTTTTACAATGTTGAAGATCATTAGTTATTTCAACTGCTTTAGCTTCATCAAAAGTACCACTACGTCCAGCACTATCGACAATCGGCTTATACGCACATTGGCTTAAACTTATTAAAATGAGCAAGTATCCGATCTTTTTCATTTTTTTTCCTCTCTTTTAGTTTGCGTTTATATTCATTCAGAGTAACAGCTTTTATTTTAGGCATATGTGTATATACCTCGTCAAAATAAGGGTTGTTATCTCCAAAAGACCATTTTCTTTTATTAGATATTCTAGTTATGAACTCTAATCTTTTTTCTATTATTTTATCTACCATATTATTACTCCTAATATAAAACCAACTACAAAACATAACCACTCACGTCTGTAATAAAGTTCTATTGCTTTCCAATCATTTTTAGTTTTTCCAAATATTAACATTATTGAACTCCTATTAAGTAATCTATTGTTAATTTAAAACCACCACAAAAGAAATACAACATCATTGCACCGAATAATATGTAATCTAAAGCGTCTAGTATTTTTTTCATATTTACCTTTCTAGGTGGGGCTACAAACCCCACCATTCTGATTGATTTATATTCTTGCACTTATTGGGTTGTTTGAAAAAATAACCAAGCCACCAAGTTCTTGTAAGAATCTTGCTCTGTCGTCTGACTTACTTTCGTCATTAGCAATATTCGTAATCGCATTGGCAACATCGTATTTAGAAGTAACAAAAGTTTCTCCTACATAGTGGTTAAGTCTTTCAAAAACTCCTGCTCTTTCATCATCTGAAAGACCATGTTTTTTTGCAAGAACTTCTACTTGATGTGAGTTGATTTTATCTTGGGTAGCTTGTTTTAACTTTTCAACATTTTCCTGAAACAATTCAGGATTGCTAACAAGTTCTAACTGCTGACCCATTTTATCAACAATTGTTTTCCATTGGTCATCATTGTCTAAATCAATAATCATTTTACCAACGTGCTTTGCGTAAAACTGATTTAGATATTCAGGTGCAACCATACCATTAGTACAAACTAATCTGTAAATGAATGGCTTAACAATTAAAGAGCCATGACCAATTTCAGAATTTGTAATTGTGATACCACCTTGAACAAGATCACCCTCTACTACTTCTCCCTCTAACTTTGGAAGTACAGCAGTAATATTCATATTATCTCCATCGTAGTATGAGTACTTTAACTCTGCATTCATATCCATCAATTTCGATAAACAAGAATTAGCAACAACATCAGAATCAATTCTTTTGTATCTATCTGACATAATTGCTCTTACTTTATCTTCTCCATTAACGCCTGTTTCTAAAGTTCGAAGCATTAATTTTTTGTTTTTGTTTTTGTTAATCCAAAAATTAAGATTATGTGCAACTAATTCTTGACTAACAGGCAAACATTTAGAAATATATCTTGTACCAATTTCTAATCTGTTGCTTAAATGGTTTAAAGAATTATCATTCATTTGATAATAATGTTTAGCACCAGTAGAATGTAAATCTGGATAAACGCTTCTATCGTTTTGACTTACATCTAAACTATTCAAATCAACTATGTAATCTTTTTTAAACTCTACATCGTCATTGATTTGCTTTAACATACTTTTTATTTCTTGACCTTTTTTCATCTTATCTCCTTTTTCTAGTTTTTCGTATTTATTATTTAGCTAACATCATCAGTGCAACTTGCTAAAGGTTGCAGAAACTAATTTATAACAATCTAAATCGTAGGTCTGAACACACACTCTTTGAGGATCTCCACTGATTAACGAACAACTTAACGAGGTCAAAACTTAGAATTAACGCCAATGGCTCTGAATCAGTTTTTATGCGATTAAAGTCGAGTACCGATTTAACATAGACTTAATAACAAGACTATGCCTGATTTGAGGAAAAAAGCAAACTTGTTTCTTTTCAGCAATTAAGAGGCTTTTCAGCAACTAATACCTTTTTTATCAAACTTTTTTGACAGCTTTGACACTCGTAATAAGATATGTTGTTCTTTATGTTCAAATCGGTTATTAATAAAGATGAGTTAGTTTTTTTTTCATTATTAACTCCCTTTCTAGTTATAAATGGGGAAAGTTTTTACCGATTTCTTTCCCCACAACTCACAGGAAAAAATCATGAATGTTAAATTACAAATAGCTTCAATGCTAGTTGCACATCGTTGTGCAAATAAAAAAACACAAACACAGATTGCAAAAATGTTAGATGTAACTTTTCAGCAAGTTCAAAAGTATGAGCATATGGTAAATAAAATATCAGCAGAAAAACTTTTGAAATTTTGTACTTTATTAAAAGTTCCTTTATCTAGTTTTCAAATTGGAGATCCTTATCAAGTTTTAGATGGTGCAGATATTTCTATCATAGCAAAAGAAAAAGCTATGCAAAGAATTGAAAAATTAACTTTTGAAGCAGATTTAAAACCTTTATTATTAACTAAAGAAATGGAGATAACAAATGATCAAAGTTCAAGTAGATAAAGTTTGGTTAGGGAAAGTAAGCGTAAGAGATTATATTTATAAAAAAGCATTAAGACAAAAAACTTCTTTAGGTATAACTCATGGAACTGAATATATGTTCATACCTTATGAAAAATTAAAATCTGCTAAATCTTATACAGATGAATCTTTCACAAGTAAGTTTAATGGCAAAAAATATAGACTTGTAGATTTTGATTGGAAGCCATATAAAGAAGATAATACAAAACAGGAGAAACTTTTATGAGTGGAGAAGATTTTTTAGATATTCCAAAAACTGATGAAACTCAACAAACAACACCTGAAGAATATTATTTTTCTAAATCAAAACAAGAATGGATTATGGTTTCTGATATGTCAGATATGCACGTCAGGAGAGCCTTTAAAAGATTGTTGAAAATGATTAGACTTGGTAGTTTAGTTGAACTTTCAGATTACACAGGAAGTAAAAATAATAGTGAATCTATTTTACAAGAAATAGAAAACATTGAAAACCACTGTGAAAAAATTAAAGATTCACTTAAAGACGATTAGTTATCTTGAATTTAAACTTAATAAAGAACTTGCACATCAAGATACTTTTGGAAAAGATGAAGCTATTAGAAAAGAGTACCAACAATATGTAGATAATATGGCTGAACTAAAAGAAGAACACTTTGAAGTTATAGATCGTAATAGACATAGACGACACGAAGAAATGAAAAAAAAAGATAAAGAAAGATTTGATAAGTTAAGAAGAATTGGCTGTATGGCTTGTGCTAAAAAAGGAATATTTAGTGAGCCTATAATACACCACATACGAAAACATACAGGCTTATCATTAAGGCCACCACACACAGAAACAATTCCTTTATGCCCTGAACATCATAATATGGGAAATGAATCTGTGCATTTAAATAAGAAAGTATTCATTAAGCTGTTCGGTACAGAAAATGAATTATTAGACGAAGCAAACGAAAAAATCAAACAACTAGAAAAGGAAAATATATTTTATGACAAAGGAAACGAATAAATTTCACGCATTACAATTATTTACAGATACATTTACTGCTGAAACAGTACATCTAACAAACGAGCAAGTAGGAATCTATATTAGATTATTATGTTTTGCTTGGACTAAAAATACCAAACCATTTACAACTGAATCAGCTTACAGAATATGTCAATGCAAGACTAAAGAATGTGAAAAAAAAGTTGATGATATTTTAGATGAATTTTTTCAAAAAATAGATAAAGAAATTGCTACTAATACAGATGAGGTATTAAATTGGACACATAAAAGATTAGTTCAGGAACACGCATATCTTTTAGATAAATATCAACGAAGATCAGAAGCTGGTAAAAAGGGTGGTCTAGCAAAAAGAGATAATGCTACAAGCAAAAACGTAGCACCTATACCTAGTCCTAGTCCTAGTCCTAATAATAATATATATGACGAAGACTTTGAACAACTTTGGACTTTATTGCATAAAAAAAGAGGCTCTAAATATAAAGCGTACCAAATTTGGCTGAAAAATTATGATATTATTAGCGTAATAACATCTGAAAAAACTGCTAAAATTTATAATAATTCAATTAAAGATATTGAGGATATTAAATTTATACCTCATTTTGCTACTTGGTTATCTCAAAGAAGATGGGAAACAGAAGATGATAATAATCCAATACCTGATTTAATTGATAGAATGGTCAATTTAGGTTATATCCATAATGGTCAAGATGGAAACTTTGAATTATTCGAAAAAGATGGTAAAAAATATAAGATGGATATATTCGATGAAAAACATCAAATTCAATTAGTTCAATGAAAAAAATAAATAGCGTTATAGTTAATAAACAGAAATACTATTTACATAAAATAGAATGGGTCGATATTTTTGGCGATGCTGGACATAGGAGTTATGATGGATTAGCGAATATGCAACCAGCGTCTAAAACAACATTTGCATTTATCTTCAAAAAGAGTAAAAAGTTTATACATACGTTTAGTACATATGATAATAATGAAGAAGAATTTTCAGATTGTAATGTTTTTCCTATCGGTGTAATAGTTTCAATGAATAGAATAGAAATATGAAATTAGAAGAAATAGATATTAATCTAATTAAACCATATAAAAACAATCCTAGAGAGATACCCATAGAATCTGTTAAAAAAGTAGCAGATTCAATTAAAGAGTTTGGAAATAACCAACCTATTGTAGTAGATAATGAAAATATTATTGTAGTTGGCCATACTAGATGGAAAGCGTTAAAACAATTAGGCAGAAGTAAGGCATATATTGTTAAAAAAAGTTTTACAGAAAATGAAGCTATGGCCTATCGTATTATGGATAATCGTAGTGGAGAGGGTTCAAAATGGGAAAAAGAACTTTTGAAAAACGAACTTAATATATTAAGAGATAAAGATTTTAACCTTGATTTGACAGGCCTTACTTTTGATGAAATAGAAAAATTTACAGATACAACACCTATATTTGAGCCTACTAACGATATTATAGCAGATATAAATACAGAAGAAATTACTGCACCTATATCAACAGTCAAAATGGTACAGCTATTTTTTAATGATGAAACAGAGAAAAAATTTAGGTCTATGGTTAAAGAATTACAACCTGAATATAATAAAGATAATATAACAGATACAGTATTTGCAATCGTAGAAAGAGAATTTAAAAATTATAAAAACGAAACAGCTAAATGAAAACGATTCACGTAAAACCTAAACTATCTGATGAAGAAATTAAAAAATTAGAGGGAAAATTTTTAGATGAATCTTATATAGACCATTTAATAAATGATGACACAATAGTTTATAACGAAAAGAACGAGCCTCTAGTAGTTTTTAGAAAAAACTGTATTCCTAGTAATCACATTAAACTTGCTTATCCTGTACTTAAAAAAGCCATAGGAAAGACTAGCAATCGTGGTAAAGCTGGTGGAGATCATAATTTTAAAGTTGGAGATGTAGTAGATGGTTCAGTTGTTGGTAAAGTATTAAGTGGTAATAGATTTGTACCTTTAAAAAGAGATGGAACTTTGTCTAATTCTCCTAAATCAAAAAATGTAGATTCTAGTATTATTGGTTATGCTGATAGATACCCTAGAATACCATATTGCAGACAAACAGCTTTCACAGAAAAAAATTTTGATATTTATAAAAACGCTTTACCTTATATACAAAGTATTTCTAAAGTATTTGAAGAAGCATTACCAGAAAGATGGGCTAATCAAAAGGCACAATGGGATAAAACAAGTAAAGATTTTAGAATACACGATACAGTATTTACAACTATAACAGTAAATAAGAATTTCCGTACAGCTTCACATTATGATAAAGGCGATTTAAAAGAGGGTTTCGGAAATTTAGCAGTATTACAAACAGGAGATTATACAGGTGGTTATACTGTCATTCCTAGATATGGAGTAGCAGTTGATGTTAGAACTTGCGATGTCGCATTGTTTGATGTTCACGAATTACATGGTAATACTGAAATTAAATCAAAACAACCTTATGAACGAATATCAGTTATTTGTTATTACAGAGAAAAAATGATTGATTGTGGAACAGCAGAGGAAGAACTTAATAGGATTAAAAATGCTCGATAATTTTATATACAGAAAAAATACAACTGACGAAAACGTAATGAAAGAAATATTAGATAAACAAGCATATAGAAAAAAGAAACTTAACTTTGGCATAAGTGAAGATGATGTATGGCTTGATGGGGGTGCTCATATTGGGATTTTTGGCTTATACGTAGCACAGAATAAAGGTAAAAAAGTTTATTGTTATGAGCCTGAAACAGAAAATTACCAAATATTACAAAAAAACGCCTCAACAATTAATTCAACTTATAACACACAAATAGAGTGCTTTAAGTACGCTATTAACCAAAATGGTGGTACACATCAATTTACTATCGCACCTAATACTTGGCGACATTCTCTAATGACACACTATAAGAAGAAACTACCAACAGTAGAAATAGAGTGTAAAAAAATTGATGACATATTATCGACATATTCTGACATAAATGCGATTAAGTTAGATATTGAGGGGTCTGAACTAGAGATATTTGATTACGAACACAATTTTGCCAACATTAATAAACTTGTATTCGAATATTCATTTACTAAAGATAGAAATATGGATAACTTCTTTAGACGTGCTGATATACTTTCAAAACATTTTCACGTGGATATTCAAAAAAGTTATTACAATCAAAAACATCAGGGTAAAGAGGGTTTTTGGGGTGGATTTATAGATTCTATTGTATATTGTGTAAGGAAGTAAAAAGGACATAATGGCAAGACCACTTAAAAAAGTTGATACAGAGGCTATCAAGAAATTAGCCCAATTACATTGTACTTTTGACGAGATTGCAGAGTTTTCAGGAGTTTCGACAAAGACATTACAACGTAATTATGTCCACCTTATAAAAAAGGGTCGAGAGATGGGCAAAATAAGTTTAAGACGTGCACAGTTCGAGAAAGCATTGGGTGGCAATGTTGTTATGCAGATATGGCTTGGAAAACAGCATTTAGACCAACGAGATAAAATAGAACAAACAACGTACAACGAGCCATTACCATTAATCATAGAAGCAAAGAATGTCACAGAAAAAAAAGGGTAATGTGTATGGGGCAGTTATTGTCTATTCTAAAACTTTCAAAGGTACGTCTATTGGCAGACGTCCTATAACTTCAACAATGAATAAAAACAAACGCAGACAAAGAAAGGCTAAATATCGTGGACAAGGAAAATAAAATAGGGGAAAATGTTAATCTTAAATTAAGATTAGAAAAAGATAAGATGAAAGAAGAATTAGAGTTAGTAAAAACTCAAAGAGATATTGCTTTAAGAAAATTAAACAAAGCATTAACAATAGCAAAAGATTTAAGAAAACTAATAGAAAATGGACATCAAACGAAGTAACTTTTATCCTAATGGAGAAATAATAGATTATTCTCTACCTCAATCTTTTAGAAAGAGTTTGTCTAAAGAGGTATGTGCCAATTGTGGGCTTTACAGTAATAAAAGATCGTTCTGTGGTAGGTGGGGCAGTAAAGGAGTTAAAGATACTTATGTTTGCCACGAATGGAGAAAAAGGTTTTTTAAGAGATAGTTTTGTGATATTTATGCCATATGGCTAAATACAGAGGACGTACAGTTAAGTTAAATAAAATCTCTAGAGGAGATGTTAAAAAATTTAAAGTTTTCGTGAAAGACAAGTCATCAGGCAGAATTAAGAAAATAAATTTTGGCTCTAAAGAAATGTCTATCAAGAAACATATACCAGCTAGAAAACGTAGCTTTATGGCTCGTATGGGTGGAGTTCTCAAAAAAGTAAGAGGCCAAAAGAATTTAAGTCCAGCTTATTGGAGTATTAGGTCTTGGAGATAATTATGGATAAGTTTTTTTATACAGTATTTGGTGCAATAGATAATATAATTGCTTGGATTGAAAGTAAATTTAAAAAGAAGAAAAAGAAATGAGAGATACAAAATTATTAGAATCTTTCCAAAAGAAAGTAGAAAAGAATCTGAAAGAGATGAATATATTTAAGAACTTAAAAAAAGAAGTAGAGCATGGTGCTAATGGTACACAGCAGTATGTAATTAAAAAAGGAATTAACAAAGGTAAGATTGCTAAATGAGGATTAATATGAATTATTATTTTACAGGTGGATTAATCATAGCTTTTGTTTTATTAACATTCTTGGTAGCACCATTATGAAAGTATCAGAAAACACATCAGTAGCAATGCCTATAAAAAATATGGTTGGTATAGTTATAGCAGTAGCAATGGGTGTATTTGCATATACAGAAGTTACAGCTAGACTTACATCATTAGAAACTTCAAGAGAATTATTTGAAAATGATTTGCTTAAAAAATCTGAACAAGTACCGACAGATCAAGAACAACATTTTCTTTTAGAAGACCTTTATAAGACAGTAGAGAAATTACAATCTACCCAAGAAATGAATATGACTAATAAAGTTAATATTGAGTTTTTATCTAAACAACTTGAAAAAGCGTTAGCTGACATTGAAGAACTAAAAGATAAAGTTAGAAAGAATGGTAGTCACTAATGATTGAAACAGTTGTTGCATTGTTAATGATAGTAAATAATGAAATTAAAGAACATAGAATACAAGTATCTATGAGTGAGTGTTTAAAAGGTAAGAGGATTGCATCGAGAAAGATAGATGACAATGTTGAGTATCAATGTATTAAATCTAAAGCAGAACTAGAAGATAACATTGATGGTAGTAAATCAATTAAAAAACTTATACTAGAATAATGAAATTTATTTTAGCATTTTCTATTTGTTCTGCAATCACAGGATATTGTAACAATACAATGACTATTGATAAACAATTTAACACTTGGACAGAGTGTGTTATAGGTGGAAGTAAATTAACTATTGCATATGCAGAGAAAATGGAAGAAAAAGTAAATAAGGATAAATTATATATTACTTATTTCTGTAATGAAAATATCGCTGACAAAACACCAACATAAGGTATCATCAAGCAAAGCTAGATTCAGAGTTCTTGTAAGTGGTCGTAGATTTGGTAAAACTTATTTATGTATTACTGAAATGATGAAGTACGCAACACAAGTTAATAAAAAGATTTGGTATGTTGCACCTACATTCAAAATGGCTAAAGAGATTGTTTGGTCTAAATTAAAAGAAATGTTATCAGAGTTTAATTGGATAGAAGATATTAATGAATCCAATATGACAATCACAATTAAAAAAACAGGCAGTAAAATATCATTAAAAGGTTGCGATGCTTACGATAGTTTAAGGGGTGTTGGATTAGACTTTTTAATATTAGACGAATTTGCTGACATTGATGAAAAAGCATGGACAGAAGTTTTGAGAGCGTCTATATCTGATACAGAGGGCGATGTATTAATGTGTGGTTCTCCAAAGGGTTATGGTAATTGGTCTTACCGTATGTATCTTAAAGGCCAAGATCAAGACAAAGAATGGGATAGCTTTCAATTCACTACCCTACAAGGTGGTATGGTTTCTAAAGATGAAATAGAACAAGCTAAACAAGATATTGATATAAGAACATTTAGACAGGAGTTTGAGGGAACATTTGAAAACTATGCTGGTAGTGTTTATTATAATTTCCACCCTGTTGAGAGTGTAGTAGATAAACAAATAGATTGGACTAAACCATTACATATTGGCATGGACTTTAACGTAGATCCAATGAGTGCTTGTGTAGGCCAAATAGAAAAAGATAAAATATTTTTTCTTGATGAAGTAATAATCTATTCTTCAAATACAGACGAAATGGTAGAGGAAATAAGAAATAGATATGGAACTAAACTACCTATATTCATTTACCCTGACCCAGCTTCAAGACAACGTAAGACATCTGCTGGTGGAAAGACAGATTTAAGTATATTGCAAAACGCTGGTTTCAAAGTTAAATGTAAATTGAAACACCCAGCAGTTAGAGATAGGATTAATGCTGTAAATAGCAAACTCAAAGATTCTAATGGTAATAGGCATATTTTTGTTTCCAAAACTTGCAAAACTATTGTAAAAGGATTACAAAGACAAATATACAAGGAGAATACAAATATTCCTGATAAGGAAGATGGCTTTGATCATATGAACGATGCAATAGGTTATATGGTAGATTATTTAAAACCACTTACTACACAGGCTGTTTTTTCTCGACCAACAAGATGGACTATGAAATAGTATGGCATACACAAGAGATCAAGCAATAGAAACTCACAAAGATTATTCAGAAACAATAAATAATTGGGAATATTATATTAGGTCTTATAATGGTGGTTACGATTATATGGTAGGACAATATCTATCAAGATATAATCTTGAATTAGATAATGAGTTTAATCAAAGACTTGCAAACACACCTTGCGATAATCATTGTAGAAATATTATTCAAATCTATTCTTCATTTTTATTTAGAGTAAGACCAAGTAGAGATTTTGCTAGTATGGAAGATGAAGCTAGTTTAGAATCATTCTTAAAAGACGCAGACCTAGATGGTAACAATTTAAACTCTGTAATTAAACACGCACAAAACTATGCTTCTATTTATGGCCATTGTTTTATGGTTTTAGATAAACCAAATATTCAAACAGAAACAAAAGCAGATGAACTAGCACAAGATATTAGACCTTATCTTTCACTTGTTACACCTGAAAATGTTTTAGATTGGAATTTTGAAAGACAACCTAATGGTAAGTATGAATTAAATTATCTTAAAATAAGAGAAGAAGTTGATAGAGATGGTGGGCAATATTTAAGAATGTGGTATCCTGATAAAATTGATACTGTCTATATGCCTAAAAGAGAAGAGCCTCGACTTATAGATACTGTACCAAATATGATTGGCAAAATACCAGCAGTTATTTTATACAATTCTAAATCTCACAAAAGAGGAATTGGTCAATCAGATTTAACAGATATTGCAGACTTACAAAAATCTATCTACAACGAATATTCTGAAATGGAACAATTAATTAGATTAACTAACCACCCATCATTAGTTAAAACTCCAAGCGTAAATGCAAGTGCTGGTGCTGGTGCAGTAATTGAAATGCCTGACGAAATGGAACCTAACTTAAAACCTTATTTATTACAGCCATCAGGTGCAAGTTTAACAGCAATTATGGATTCAATTAATAACAAAGTAGAATCTATAAACAGAATAGCACACACAGGGGCAGTAAGAACTACTAAAACACAAGTCTCGTCAGGAGTTGCACTACAAACTGAATTTGAATTACTTAATGCAAGACTATCTGAAAAAGCTGATAATTTACAATTAGCAGAAGAACAATTATTTAAACTATATGCTATGTTTCAAAATGTAGAATTTGATGGAGAGATTAATTATCCTGATTCATTTAACATTAGAGATTACGCAACTGATTTATTATTCTATCAACAAGCAAAAGCAGTAGGTGTTCAATCTCCAACATTATCAAAAGAAATAGATAAAGAGATTGCTAGAGCAGTTGTTGATGATGACCAAAAGTTAAATATTATTTTTGATGAGATAGATGTAAAATCTGAAGTAGGAGAATTTACACAAGACGAAGTACAGCAACAAGACGAAGAAGTAGAACAAGAAGAAATTTAATGAATGTCCGATATAGTCAAAGACGCTACACTTTACAGAATAAAGCAAATAGAACTTGCTGAAGCAGAATATTATAAAACTCTAGTTAAAACTTTAGATAAAATTGAAAGAGAAGTTATTTCACTTGTTAGTACTCTACCTTTAACTGATGGAAAGTTAGTTGAACTACAATCAGCTATTGCTATCAGGCCTCAAATCAAAGCTATTCTTGAAAGAGAATATTTAGCGTGGTCAGATACAGTTGTTAGAACAGGCTTTAATAAACAAGCAAAGAGAATTGAAAAAGCATTCAAAAGAATTGGCAATATTCCTTTAGCGTTCCAAGAAATTACAAAAGGAGATTTAGCATTAATACAAAATCTTAAACAACAATTCTTTACACAATTTAAAGACGTATCAAATACATTTACAAGAAAATTAGCAGAAAAGGTTTATACGAATACTTTAGTAGGCTCTAATTTTACTGTTTTAGAAAAAGAATTAAGACAAACAATTAATGGTATTTATGCAAGTGCAGATGATGTAGAAGCACAAAAACTAGTATCTTACATCAATAGAAATAAATTTAATAAATCTAAAAAAGCACAAGTTGATAAATCTATTCAAACTCTACAATCTAAATTTGCTAGAGATCGTGCTGGAGAAAACATGAAAAGATACGCTGGACAAATACTAAATGATTCTTTAAGAGATTTTGACGCTACTCTTAATTTTAATAAATCACAAGACGCTGGTCTAACATTTGTTAAATATTATGGGGATATTATACCAACTACTAGAAGAATTTGCAGAAATGTGATTAGTGGAGTATATAACAAGCGTAAAAATGGCCTTTTTACTATTGACGAAGTAAATAAACTTTGGTCTAGTACAAGGTGGAAAGGTAAAAAAAGTGGTAACCCTTTAATAGTTCGTGGGGGTTATAACTGCAGACACCAATGGAGTTATGTCAATCCTGATTGGTATGACGAAGCTGGAGAACTAATAATATAAATAGGAGACTTATGTCGCAAGAAACAGAGGTTGTTCAACCGAAAAATGAACAAGTAGAAAAAAAAGAAGAAGTAAAAACAGAAGCACCGAAACAGCAAACTTTCACACAAGACCAATTAGATAATATAATCAAAACTAGATTAGAGGCTGAAAAAACAAAAGCACAAAAAATGTTAGAAGAAGAAGCAAAGAAAAAAGAAGAACTTTTGAAAGAACAGCAACTTAAAGAAGCTAAATCAAAAGCAGAAATCGAAAAGATTATGCAAGAAAGATTATCTGAAAAAGAACAAGAACTTAACAGATACAAAGATCAAATTAGAAAAGAAAAGGTTGATAATTCTATTTTATCTATTGCTAACAAAGAACAATCTATTAATGCACAACAAGTTGTATCTTTATTGAAAAGTGAAATTAAATATAATGATGATGGTAGAATAGAAATAGTTGATAATAATTCTAATGTACGATATAACGCAAAAGGAGAACTATTAACTATTGAAGATCGAGTTAAAGAGTTTTTAGATGCTAACCCACATTTCCGTCAAGGGTCTAAGTCTGGTTCAGGAAGTCAGAGTAGTATCGGTGGTAATACTGTAAAACCCTTTTCATTACAGGACTTGGACTTAACAAAACCTGAAGATAAGAAAGCCTATGCAGAATATAGAGCAAAACGAGATTCAGGGGCTGTTAAGATTAATTTAAACAAATAAACTTAATAGGATAATAAAATGGCTAACGAAACAACGTCGTCAACGATATCAGAACTATACACTGAAATTGTTGCAGAAGCACAATTTGTAGCTTCAGAAAAATCCATTATGAGAAACCTAGTTAAAAACTATGCGATCTCTGGTGGTGGAAAAGCTGTTGAAGTTCCTGTCTATGCACAAGTAAGTGCGGCGGCAGTAGCAGATGCAACTGATCTAGCAAACACAGCAATCAACCCTACTTCTGTTACTATAACAGCAAGTGAAGTTGGTGTTATGACTACTCTAACTGATTTAGCAAGAAACTCTGCACCAAGAAATGTTGCAGCAGATATTGGTAAATTATTTGGGGAAGCACTTGCAAGAAAACAAGACGCAGATTTAACTGCATTGTTCGATGGCTTTAGTGTTGCAGCTGGAGATGGTTCAGCAGCAATTGCACCATCTGATATATTCAATGCTCTTTCAACTTTAAGAGCAGCTGCTTTATCAGCTAACGAGTGTGCAGTTGTACTACACCCTAAAATCGCTTACGATCTAAAAAAAGGCTTAACTAATACTTTTGCTGGTTTAGATACTGAAACTTCTAACGAAGCATTAAGAAGTGGTTTTGTAGGTACACTTGCTGGTTTAAGAATATTTGAAACATCAAATATGTCTAACACTGGTAATGCTGGAGATTACAAAGGTGGTGCGTTCCATAAAGACGCATTAGCAATCGCTATGATGCAAGATGTTAAAATCGAAACTCAAAGAGATGCGAGTTTAAGAGCAGACGAAATCGTTGCTACATCAGTTTATGGTGTGGGCGAAATCCATGACTCTTATGGTGTTGAATTACACTACGATTCATCTATCCAATAATAGGATACTTTGTGAGGGGGAGAAATCCCCCTTACATCAAACCAAATAGGAGAATAAAATGGTTAAATTAGTATTATCAAATGAAAAAATGATTACCCTAACAAGAGGTAATAAAACAATTACTAGAAGTGAATTAGATTACGAAACAAATAAATCTATGTATGATTTTAGAGGTTTTAAAGTTGCGTCAGATGATGTAAAAGAAAATATTAAAGAAGTAGATCAGACTTTTGAAAACGAAACAAAAGTAATACCTCTTAAAAAGAAAAGAAAAACAAGGAAAAAGAAATGAATCAATGGTTATGGCTTAAAGGCAAAAAGAAAGTTAAATGGATTTGGATAAAGGCTAAAACTAATCCAATGTATTCAATCCCTTTAGCTTTATTAATTGTTTATTTAATTTGGAAGTAATTTATGGCTAATTATACTGGTGCTGATGTTATTGTTGCTGCTGATGTTACAAAGTATCAACCTGATGCTTTTGGTTTTGGTATTGCTTCAGGAGATACAGAAACAGTTAATTTCTTTGCACAAACTACTAATGATATTTTAAGACAATTAAGAATTGAATGGTGGCCTGTATATAAAACAAATATATTTACAGATATTACAGTTTTAAACACAGCAGAAATGGTTAATACAAAAGTTAATTTAGATCAGTTTGAAAGAGCTGGTGTTTATCTATTTCTTGGTAGATTCTTTTTACCAGCATTAACTAAATTCAGACCAGAAACAGAAAAAGACAGATTTGAAAGAATGGCAGAATATTATATGAGCCAATACAATATCGAATGGAGAATGATATTAGAAGATGGTGT
>Ga0208767_1001323_pt1 | contig 19823 bp, 27 predicted proteins | sample VirMetDEL_Mar_21_FD_184514 | JGI IMG/M metagenome (GOLD analysis project Ga0208767, IMG submission 184514) | Aqueous microbial communities from the Delaware River and Bay under freshwater to marine salinity gradient to study organic matter... | ecosystem: Environmental > Aquatic > Marine >... | reverse complement strand
AGATACTGTGCAAAAATGGTTAGCAAAAAAATCAAGACCTAATAAAACTTACATGCCTAAAGTGGTTAAATACACTAATGGAAAAGTAACACCTAACGACTTCCCGTATTAGTTACTCACTCTCCTGATTGTTTATTGACGGCGGTACTAACTCAACAACCATTGCATCTATGACATAACGTATAATATCATCTACTAACAAAACTCTTTCTTGTTGATGTTTATCGCATAGTCTATTAACTATTGGTAGTATCTCGCTCCTAAACTCTGAATTGTTTAGTTCTTTTAGCGCATCTGCTACAACCTGTTTAACATTCAAATCTGATATACTTACCATTTTAGCCTCTATTATTTCCATTATATTTCCTCCTTTGGTGTGAAAAATTGCTTGCCGTCTCTTTCTATAATTCTCAATACATCGAGCCACGTTCCACCACCCGTAACTACACCCATGTTATCTTCATCATCGTACTTAACTGTATGATAAGACTTATCAAATCTTATTATATCTGGTATGCCTTGGGTAAAATTACGCTTTGTCGGCTCTTCCGTTACAAATAAATCCCCATCTTTAGGCTTAAATATATCTAGGCTGTCAGGGTGTATGTGACTGCGTGGTACAGGGGTTCCAATTTGCGACACTTGTGCGTTATGTAAAAGCCTGCTAACATCTATATCATACTCAAACTTAACCCCAAACTCCCTACACATGTACGCTGCTATAAGTGGGTCATCGTAATACAACATTATATTATACTCCATGTGATTTTATAAACAGCCCATAATGCCAAACACATTACAATCCCCATTACTATTATTAAGCCCAACACACCCCACATTTCATTGCGGTTTATGTGGTTTATCTTTTCAAGTTCTTCGTCAAATCTACGTTTTGGCATTGTCTTGCTCCTTTTCCGATTCACCGCCACAAAAAGGGTATGGTTTTAATTCATTTTCCATCAGTAACCACCTCCCATTTCTCAACCGCATGTTTAACGCTAGGGCAATAACTGCCCTTACAGTTAATCCATCTAGCTGTAATTAATACTGTTATAGTTAAGCCTAGCAATAATATTATCGTGGCTTTTATTGTTGATTCTGCCATTTTAAGAACTCCATTTAATTGTTAACAAACCAATAATAACAACTGTAAATATATATGTCAAACACATTGTAGATTTTTTTTATACTTTACTATCTCAACTATTATGTTAAAATATCAATGTTGGAGGAGGTCAGCGGTAACGCCCCTAATGACATGATGTAAGAACTTTTTTTCTTTGCTCCTGAGTTGTTAACACCTCCAACTTATGAGCTTTTTATGATAGAATTAGAGTTCCTTTGGTTTAACAGAAAGCTAAGCCCCAATGAAAACGCACACTGGGGAACAATATCAAGACTTAGAAAAAAACAACGCTGGGACGCATATATTATAGCACTGGCACACCCTAAGCCCGAAGTTAGGGAGGAGTATATCTTAGATATAACCTTCCACCCAAAAACAAACCACAAGCAAGATAAGGATAACTGCATAGCCTCTATTAAAGGGCTGTTAGATGGTGTTGCAGATGCTTGGGGTGTAGATGATTCACAGTTTAAGCCTATACCATCAATGGGTGAAAAAGTTGATAACGGCAAGATAGTAATAAGGATAAAAGAATAAAGAAGCCCCACCTGTGGAGGGAGTGGGGCGTTTGTTTTATTATACCCCATTCCCCAAAAATATAAAGCTAAATATAATCATACATATTATTGTTCAAAACAGTCACTTGATAGCCGTAATATTTTTTTTTAGCACCATCACAAACATGTGCCGCGCTATTATTAATGTATATATCAGAACTTTTATAATCGAACAAAGGCGTTATGTATGAATCTTTATATTCCTTTTTAAGTTTTTTAACATACCTTTCCGCAGCCTTTTTTGTTGCCTTCATGTCTCGACTTTTCGAAAATTCAAACGTCATTCCTTTTTTGCCGTAATGTGCATTTAAGAATGTGTTGTTAACCTCATCATCTGTTTTTGCTCTTAGTGGGAAATCTGATTTTGCCATGCTAGTTACCTTTTCTGTTGATTTAAATATTTTTTTACGTCTTTGTTAAGCTCGCCTTTTCGACTGGCTAAGTACATGTTGATAATAGCTGTAACGTCCTTTTTTGGAACGTCAATAGCAACCAAGTCATGTTTTTTTCTAAACCTGTGTAATCTTATATAGTCTTTGTTTTCCATGGGTGCATAGTAACAACCTTTCACTAGGTAGTCAAGCGTTAAAAGAAAACTTCTTTCATTTATATTGACAGTAGAAAAATATACATTTATTATTAACTCGTGTTATATAAACATAGGCTAGCTTGACGGAGCGAAAAGGGGGATTCGTTACACCCCCCTGCCGATTTCATAAAGTAACGTAACCTTAGTAACGGAGGAGTTTATGCCAACAGTGCAATTTACCGAAAAAGAACTAGAAGATTACCTATCAACAAATCAAAATCTTAAAAAAAATTTAGGGTTAAGATTTTTAGTGCGCCAATATAGGACGCCTGTGGGTATAGTTGATATAGTAGCCTACAATGTAATTACAAAAAGGTTTGTAATTATAGAATTAAAGAAAGGTGAGATTGATTATAATGCTTATTTTCAAATGGAGCGATACAGGCACTATTTTGAGCGAAAGTCTATGTTTATGTTCGAAGATTTGGATATGAGGAGGTTTTACAGACGGCGTGACGGAAATTTATTTTTGAGGGAAAATTTTGTAAAGCGTGAGTTTGATTGTCTATTGGTGGGTAGCTCTCTGTCACAACAACTAGATTATACATTGCAACACTGGGAAAAGGACTGTGAGTTAAATTCTGAATATAGAATGTGGTACACTTGTTTTGATTATTCATTCGATAAAGCTTTGCAGTTTAATTATTTTTCAGTTTCGCAGGATAAGATAGCGGGGGTTGTATATGACGTATAATCAGGGCTATTGTTACGCATATAGAAGGGCTTGGTATCATCCAGCATTTAAGGATTTAAGGGAGGCATCTATATGGAATTATCTATATCAGAATGCTGCTTATGAACTTACGGAGGTTAATATTAATGGTTACACGTTTCAATTAGAGCGGGGACAAATTGCGGTGTCGATAAGTTACTTAGCAAAGGGTTTTTGCATGTCAAAAAAGGGCGTGCGGGTGGTCATACAGAAGTTAGAAAAACTGGGTATGGTGGGCAAGCGAGGGACGAGCCGAGGGACAATCCTAACTATCTGTAATTACGAAGATTATCAGAGAAAAGAAAAAACAAAGGGCGAGCCGAAGGGCAATAAAGGGGCGAGCAGAGGGCGAGCAAAGGGCGATAATATAAATGAAGATAATAAAAACAATGAAGAAAATGAAGATAAATTTGACCAGTTTTGGGAAATATACCCACGCAAGCATGGTAAAAAGGCAGCTAAAAAATTATTTGAGAGTCTTAGCAAGAAAGGTATAGATTATGAAAAAATTATCAGAGGTGTTACCGCCTATAAACAGCACTGCCAAGCAAATAATATATTACCTGAATACATCAAACACCCGACAACATGGCTTAATGGTGAATGTTGGGAAGATGAGTACAAAGAAAAAAAACAAAAAATAGAACCGATATTACACGACATAGAAGAAGAGCGTAAACGGCAGGAGGCTTGGGCTAATGGAAAACCTTATTAATGAAAAACTAGAATGTGCAATACTTGGTTGTTTAATAAATAATGGAGAATTGTTTTACAAAGTAACAGACTTGCTAAGTAAAGATTGTTTTACAAGCTACGTTAACCAATGTCTGTTTGAGTGCGTAAGAGATATGCAAGTCAATGAGGGCAGTGTATCAAGCGTTAAACTATATCATAGATTTAAGGATGTCACCGATTCCAAAGGCGATGAGTTAAAGCAGAACTATGTTGACATAATAAGTGCATCAACAGGTGCGGCAGTTATTGGATTTGTAAGTCATGTTAAAACGCTTGTCGAGTTACGGCAAAAAAGACAGATTCAAGAGTTGTTAGAGCGAGCCGTAAAAGAAATAGCCGATAATGAGGCAGAGAAGACCGCCAGCAACCTTCTTGCTAAAATTACAGATATTATCACCGTAGGAAACAATGATAACTCAGTGACCATCCAAGAGGCTATGCAGGGCGTTTATGATGAACTGTGCAACCCAGAGCCACAGTACAAAGCGACAACAGGCTTAAATATGCTTGATACAGCGATGGGCGGAGGTATGCAGCAGGGGCGTGTATATGCTTTTTTAGCCGCCGCAAAGATGGGAAAATCAATGTTAGCTAGTACAATTAGTAATCACTTAAACGAGTGCAACAGAAAACATTTATTTGTTTGTGCGGAAATGGACGCAACGCAAATAACGCATAGAATGTTAGGGCAACGGTTAAATTTACCGAGTCAGGCTTTTTTGTCACGAAAAGACGATGATATAAAAACAGCAGTAGGTCAAGTAATACCAAAAACCAATAATAGTATTTTATTTGAAAACGAGCCAGCTATAGATTTTGACCGCTTAAAAGTGATGGTTGAGAAATATTACTACAAACATAAGATTGAAGGATTTATATTAGATTATTATCAATTAGTATCTGGTCAGAAAAAAGGACAGTCAAAAGCGGAACATCTTGAGGATGTAGCAAATTGGATACAAGAAATAGGTAATAAATATAAAATCTGGTGTTTGTTGTTGGTGCAGTCTAACGACGAAGGGCAAGTATTAGCTTCAAGAGGATTAAATAGAGCTTGTAGTCAACAATATGCAATAAACCGCCAGAAGAACGAAGATGGAATACCTACAAGTGACTTAATTTGGTTAACTATGAAATACACTAGGTACACAAAAATGTTTTCTTTAGGAAGCGAGAGTAACCCAATGTTTAAAATACATCACAACGGAACACACATAGAAGAAATATAATGGACATAGAAGACATAAAATACCTATACCAAGAGCGTATATCAATTATGACCGTAGACGGCAAAGTGCCAGATGATGAAGCTTTTAGAAAGGTTAGGAAGTTAGTAACCCCTCATTTATTAAAGGTTATGAAGGGAAGCAAGGCAGTTAAATTAATATCACAATGGAAAAAGGAGATTATAAATGAATAACCATCTAGACTTTGCAGTATCTATGCACTTAGCAAGAATCAACAAAAATATAACATCAAGAAGACTGGCAAAAGATACAGGTATTGACCGCCAGCATATTTTGGATATTGACAAGGCAAGGGCAGTACCAAACGCCCCAACGTTACATAAACTATGCGAGGCATTAGAATTAGATTCTGTTGAAATGCTAAATAAAATGATGTTGATGATGAATTATTACGAAACAAAAGGTATTGAAATGGGAAGTGATTATATACCGTAACAATGTATGGATTATTAGAGCATAACCAATACTGATAACAAGGAGAATAAAATGGAGTTTGGAGAGTTTTTAAGAAGCAAGCGAGAATCTGCAAATATAAGCCTACGACAACTGGCTTTTAAGACTGGCGTATCACCTACATATATGTCAAAAATAGAGCGTGGCGAGTTCCCACCACCATCAACACGGCTTATTTTAAAATTGGGAAATTTACTAGACTTTGACGGGCAATATGTGTGCATGAAATATGGAAAAATACCAGATAACATCATGTTAATTATTCAACAGCATACGACAGATGTATTACTGGCAATCCAAGATATAGTTGAAAAAAACACTGAGGAGTAAAACATGGAAGATAAAAAACTGGAACAAAACATAAATGAAATTTGGGATAAATACCGAGAGAACTTAGAGCCTTGGGAAAAAGGGCAGTTAACTAGATTTAAGAATAATATAGAAAACGAAAGTAAAGACCTGTTAGCAAAGTCAGTAACAATATACGCTCATGGCAATAGAGAATGTTTTAATATTTTTAAGAAGGGATATTTAAATTCTTTGATAGATGATTTTCCAGAAAACAACAGTAAATTTGTAGCGTTATTTTCTGATGGTTCAGGTGCTAACTTATTTCAAATAAATGAAGATGGTGTTGTAAACGGTCACGACATGCCAGACCTTGACCAAGACTGGCTTATCGAGGCTGGGTATTTATATTGGCAATATTTACCAGAAAATTTTGATATATGGGTGTAGTTAGGGTTGACAACTAGCAGTGGTAAGTGTATAAAAATTATGGGGCGGTACTCGTATCCGCCTCGCCCATTAGGGCAAAAAATACGAGGGGCAACAAATTAAACAATAAACGAGGTATCTATGGACTATTACGAATTTCTAACAACAAAGTTCAAATTTTCAAGTAACAACGGTTTTGAAATATCGCAAGATGATATTAATCAAGGCTGTAAACCGCATCAAAAAGACATAATACAATGGGCTGTAAAAAAAGGCAGAGCTGCTATATTCTGTAGTTTTGGTTTAGGTAAGACTTGGATTCAAACTGAAATACTAAGACTTATAGAAAAACAAACAGGTGGTAAGCATTTAATTATTGCACCGCTTGGAGTTCGCCAAGAGTTTAAGCGTGACGGTAAAGTATTGGGAGTTGATTATACATTTGTTAAAAAAGACCATGAAATAACAACAGATGGTTTTTACATAACAAATTACGAAAGTGTCAGAGATGGTAAGATTGACGTAAACCAATTTACTAGTATTTCTTTAGACGAAGCTAGTATTTTGCGAGGTTATGGAACAAAGACATATCAATCATTTCTATTATTATTTGACCAAGTGCCATATAGATTCGTAGCAACTGCAACACCTTCGCCAAACAGATATAAAGAGCTTATACATTATGCAGGTTTTTTAGGCATAATGGACACAGGACAGGCTTTGACTAGATTTTTTCAAAGAGATAGTAAAAAAGCTAATAACCTAACTTTATATCCACACATGGAAAGAGAGTTTTACCACTGGTTACATTCTTGGGCAATGTTTTTGCAAGCACCAAGCGATTTAGGATATTCAGACGAAGGCTATAGTTTACCTGAATTAAAAGTAATTGAACATGAGTTACCCGCAGAAGTTATTTCAAAGGATTTTGATAGATGGGGGCAAGGTAAGCTTATAAAAGACGTAACAAGTTCATTAAGTGAAACATCAAGAGAAAAAAGGGAATCTATAGCAGATAGGGTTTTAAAAGCTCAAGAGATAATCAATAATGACCCTGATAGCCATTATATAATTTGGCATGATTTAGAAGACGAGCGTCATGCTATAAAAAAGGCAATTCCAGAGGCGAAAGCAATATATGGAAGTCAAGACCTAGAAAAAAGGGAACAAGATATAATAGACTTTTCAGACGGTAAGTTTAAATATTTAGCTGCCAAACCGTCAATAGCAGGTTCAGGTTGTAACTTCCAGAGGCATTGCCACAAAGCTATATTTATGGGCGTTGGTTATAAATTCAATGATTTTATACAGGCAATACACAGAATACACAGGTTTTTGCAAACAAACCAAGTTGAGATTCATATAATTTACACAGAAAACGAGCGAGAAGTTCTAAAGTCACTCAAAAAGAAATGGGCTGATGATAAAAACTTACGTGTAAGAATGAGTGAGATTATAAAAAAGTTTGGATTAGCAGAAACAGGACTTGCAACAGAATTAAAAAGGGATATAGGCGTGGAAAGAAAAGAAGTAAAAGGTAAATATTACACAGCAGTACACAATGATTGCGTAGATGAGGTTAAGAATTATGTAGAATCTGATAGCGTGGATTTAATTCATACATCAATTCCCTTTGGAAATCATTATGAGTATTCAGCTAACTATAACGATTTTGGACATAATAGCGATAATGTAGAGTTCTTTAGACAGATGGACTATTTAACACCTGAATTGTTAAGGGTGTTGAAGCCTGGACGTGTTTATGCTTGTCACGTGAAAGACAGAATACAATTTGGAAATGTTACAGGTTACGGCATGCCAAGCGTTGACCCTTTCCATGTGGATTGTATCAATCACTATAGGCGACATGGTTTTATATATTTTGGCATGATAACAGTTGTTACGGACGTTGTAAGAGAAAACAACCAAACATATAGATTAGGCTGGAGTGAGCAGTGCAAAGACGGCTCAAAAATGGGCGTAGGTTCACCAGAATATATATTACTATTTAGGAAGTTACCAACCGACACAAGTACAGCTTATGCTGATACACCTGTAAAAAAAGATAAGAAAGATTATACACGTGGAAGGTGGCAAATAGATGCACATGCTTTTTGGAGGTCTTCAGGTGATAGATTTATGAACGCTGAAGACTTTGAGGGCTTGAACGTGGAAGCTATAAGCAAATTATTTACACAAAAAAGCCTAGAAAATATCTATAGCTACAAAGACCATGTTCAGGTTGCTGAAACTTTAGACGATAAAGGCACGTTGCCAAGTTCATTTATGAGCGTAGCACCTGCAAGCCATAGAGATGATTGTTGGCATGATGTGCATAGAATGAATACATTGAACGCGCAACAAGGTTTGAAACGTGAAGCTAACCATGTATGCCCGCTACAGATTGATATAGTAGAACGGATAATCGAACGCTATACAAATAAAGGTGAGCTTGTTTTAGACCCCTTCGGTGGTTTAATGACAGTTCCTTATTGTGCTGTAAAAATGGGGCGTAGAGGTTATGCAAGTGAATTAAATAAAGACTATCATAGATGCGGTGTAAGTTATCTAAAAGCTGCGGAACGTGATGTTGATACTCCTACGCTTTTTGATGCGTTAGCTGTGTAAAGAATAGCCTACGAGCTATAGGGAGGGTGTTTTAATCATTAATACTTTGTTAAAATTATGGTTTGCCCTCCCGTATTTAAAATAAAAAGCGAAAAAAGATTAAAAAAGGTTGTTGACACTAGTATTGCAACCATATATACTCAGTACCAGAGGTTAGGCATAAAGCCAAACTACAAATCAGAGGAAACGATTATGACTATTCAAACTTACAAAATCACAGAAACTACAGTTCACGCACACAGTAAAAAAGCTGATACCGTTACAACAAAAACTGTTCAAGCTAAAAGTGCGGCATCAGCATTATGGAATGCTGGACATATTTCGAGTAGATATGTTGTTAACAATAATGTTGAAAAAGATAATGCATATAGCACGTGGTCTCAAGGCACTAAAACAGCGTATGCAGAGGCGGTATAAGTGAACTGGCAAGAAAAGGCAGAAACAATGCTAGGGTATCACTGGATTGTTACCCTAGCGCATATAGCAGGCTACGAAAAAAGAACGGTTCAAAGGTGGAGAACAGGCTATAAGCAAATCCCTGATGATGTGGTGCAGGCTATAAACGATATGTACGAGATATATAAGGAGCTTAACAAATGAAAGAGATAAGAGAAGCTTTAGAAAACGCCAAAACAGCGGTAGCTATAGGGTTGGCGAGTGATGGGGTTTGGATTATCGATGAAGCCCTAACCCTACTTGATAAGATGGACTGGCAGCCTATAGAGACAGCACCGAAAGATGGTACAGTAGTTGATTTGTGGCATAAGGGCGGTAAAGATTGTAAGGGTCATAGAACACCTGATTGTTTTTTTAAAGATGGCGAATGGTTACATGGTGGTTTGTTCCCTGTAATGGGCATTGAAAACTACACGCATTGGATATATACACCTGATAAGCCAAACAAATAATAGAGCTTCTAGTTGATTAATATGGATATGACAAAAGCAGACAAGCAAGAATGTAAATTTATAATAACAAGTATATTGGTGTGGATAAATGTAGTATTGTTAATACTTGCATAATATATTGATATATAGTAACATTAAGTATATTTATTTATAGAGGTTGATATGGCAGAACTTTCCTACAATGAAATGAAAACCGAGTGTGCAAGGCTAGGTCTTAATGCAAAGGGCTCGAAACAAGAATTAGCTGAACGTCTTGACAGGTTCGAGCGTGGGGATGATGCACAAAAGGTATATGTAGCCGAAGAAGATAACAGCACAGTATCACCTGATGAAGTAGTTGCTGAAAATCCTACGGTTGACCAATCTCAAATATTAGTACCTGATGAACTTGAGCAAAAGCGTGTAGTACATGAAACTGAATGGGATAAGATAAAAGCAAGGCTTGATATTATATTTGCTGGACGTGTTCAATATTTCCTACAAGAGAATTGCCCCAACAACTATAGCATTGTGTTTAAAGGAGCTGCAAGACGTTCTGAATGTATTAACATAACAGCAGGCGAAAAGACAATCCTACAAATGGCGCAGAAGTTCGTTAGCCCTACAAAGGGAATTTACATAACTAAAGGTGGTGACACACCAGAAGAAGCTATGAAGAAATTTCAAGATGCAAACCCTAACTTAGGTTAATGATATGAGTGATAAACCAGATGGTTATGTATATGGCAGACCAACACCATACAAGGAGGAGTTTTGCCAACTAGCAATTGAGTGTGGTAAAAAGGGAATGTCTATCGCCGAGATAGGCGCAGAATGCGGAGTTAGTAAGCAAACAGTTTACAATTGGATGAAAGTTCATAAGTCCTTTTTTGACGCAATGCAGACAGCTGTATCCTTAGCACAGTCTTGGTACGAGAAAATAGGGCGTGAAAACGTCATTACCGACAATGATAAGAAGTTCAACACAGCATTGTATAATAAGATTGTATCTTGCCGTTTTCGTGATGATTACAGCGAAACTAGTACAGTTTATAATAAAACATTAGAAAATCAAGTTGATGAAGTGCCAGAAACTCAAATTGATAAGATTGCAAAAGAGATAGCAAAGGATTTGAAAGAAGAGTTTTAGTAATAAACTAACGACAAAAGTCTAAAAATTTACGGGGTTTTACTTTTAATTGACAACATTCTAAAAGCGCAACATGACGACAAAAGAAGAGATAAAGCGACAGATAATAAAAGCAGCGTGTGAAAATGACCCGTTGTTTTTTACCCGTTATTTCTTCAAGCATCGTGAAGGGATGAAGTTTATAACAAACTGGCATCATCGCCTTATTGCAGATACATTGCTTGAGATTGAGAAAGAAATGTATGATGGGCATGTTGTTATAATTAATGTTTCGCCCGGAAGTTCCAAGACGCAAATGGCGGTTGTAAACTGGATTGCTCGCTCACTTGCTATTAATCCACGTTGCAGATTTCTGCATTTATCATATTCTGACCAACTTGCAGAACAAAATTCTTTAGGTGCAAAAGACATTGTTGAAAGTGACGAGTATCAAGATTTATGGAATCTAAAAATAAGACCTGATAGTAAATCAAAAAAACGTTGGAATGTTATATTTGACGAGAACGGCACAGAAAGAAATGCTGGCGGTGTTTATGCAACTTCAATGCGTGGACAGGTGACTGGCTTTCGTGCAGGGCATATGAATGGTGGGTGGCAAGGTTGTATAATAATCGATGATCCCTTGTCACCTGAAATGGCTGAATCAACGGCTGATAGAAATAGAATTAACGATATTCTGGTTAATACGATTAAATCCCGTAAAGCAAACCCCTCGACTCCTATTCTTTTGATTATGCAAAGGTTGCATGAGAATGACCCAACTGGCTTTATCAGAAATGGTGGTTTAAACTTACCAGTAAAGCATATTAAAATCCCTGCTATTATCCAAGATGAAGAAACAGGCGAAGATAAATCTTACTGGGAGTATAAAGAAAACTTTAAGGATTTAGTAAAGCAGCGTGACGAGGGAAGCTCTAAAGAGAAATATGTTTTCTATGGGCAATACATGCAAGAGCCTGCGCCAGTTGGCAATGGTGAATTTAGCAAAGACAGGATACAGTTCTTTAATCCTAACCACGAGAATTTTAGTTGCCGAGAAATGAATATATGGATATTCTACGACCCTGCTAATACAAAAAAAGAAAGCTCTGACTATACGGCGATGGTTGTAGTAGGGCTAGCACCAGACCAAAATTATTATATTATTGATTTAGTGCGTGATAAGTTAAACCCGACTGAAAGAGTTAACGCGCTTGTTAAGTTGCATAAGAAGTGGAATGTGAGAGGTGGGAAACCACCTAGAGTCGGTGTTGAGCAGTACGGAATGATGACTGATAAGTATTATATAGAGAAAGCACAGGAAGCAATTAACTATCGTTTTGGGTTGGAGGAGTTAAAAGGCAGACTAAGTAAAGAGGATAGGATAAGAAGAGCTATACCCGATTGGGATAATAGCCGTGTTTACATTGCTGATAAAATCCTATATAATAACTACAAAGGTGAAGTGCATGATTTGTCAAGTGAATTTATAGAAGATGAATTGATGCTTTTCCCTGTTGGTAAAAATGACGACATGATTGATGCGTGGACTCGTATCTATGATGTCGAGGCGTATTTCCCACAAGAGCAAGTGGAGTATTTAGCAGGCGGTGAAACTATAGCAAAACAAAGTGGCTATTCAAATGACGATTTTATGAGTTGGTAATGTTAAATAAATCAGACCTATTAAAGCAATTTAAAGAGCATCATAGCATTTCAGAAGCTGGTCTTGACTTGCAATATCAAATGGCAGAGCTTAACCACCAGTTTTATAGTGGTGATGAGATGGCTTATAGCGTTGGGGTATCAAGTGGCAAGCAAAGAAAGATTGTTGTTTTTAATCGCATAAAGCCGTTTATAAATTCTATTACAGGTTTTATGATTAAGCTAAGAAGAAAGCCAGATTATCAAGCGAGAATCCCAGAAGCGCAACTACAAAAAGAATATTCAACTAGCACTAATTCATTTTCTGACTATATACGTGGCAACGCTAACGTTGAGCAAGTAGAATCACGCCAAGACAAAGAGATGCTTATCACAGGTATTGGAGCGGTAGACCAGAGCGTGTCTTATATCAAAAATCCATTTGGTGAAGTTGCTGCTTGCTCTTTGAAGTTTGACGAGTTTGGTTATGACCCACAGGCAAGAGCTGCTAACTTACTTGATAGCCGTTGGGTTTATCGTCGCAAAGTTATGAATCGTGAAGATGCTGCTGATTTATTTAGCGCAGAAGAAGAAGACTTTGAGGCTGCAGAAAGCCCGTTGTCGACAACAAGCACAAGAGATAGGTTGTATGCTGACAATGAAGTTGATGAGGACTTAGTGCAAGTGTTCTATTACCAATGGTGGGAATATGACGTTTATTATCGTATTGAGAATCCATTGTATGAAGATATAGACCCACTTGTTAGGCAAGAGATAGCGCAAGCATTTGAATTGTTGCGTGATGAAATAGACATTAAAAATGAAGACGATGATGTTTTGGAAGATTTGTTTTCATTTGACCCTGTGTCGGAAGAATTAGTTGTGACGACTAAAACAAGAAATTTGTTACATGCGTTGTTCGATGAATATGGAATTGAAGCAGAAGAAGTAAAGCATAAGCGTCAAGTTTATTATACGGCTATTATATCTGGTAAGAAAGTATTTCAATCGTTTAAATCTAAAGACCAAAACGGCTTCACAATCAAATTTAAGACTGGTGACTATGACGAAATAAGAGGCGTGTGGCATGGAATGGTTGACCAATTGAGAGAACCGTCACGTTATGCAAATAAAGCGTTAACAGAGATATTATACACGATTGCCAACAATTCCAAGGGTGGCGTTATGTATGAGATTAATGCTGTTAATGACCCTAAGAGGTTTGAGAAGCAATGGGCTTCAACTGATGCTGCTATTCGTGTTAATAATGGCGCGTTATCTGGTGGCAAGATACAAGCAAAAGCGCAAAGCGCACTACCGAGTGGTTATGAGAATGTGTTAGCTGCTGCAAAAGCGGGTATGTTTGAAGTTACTGGTGTAAACCCAGAGTTTTTAGGAAGCTCCGAAAATAAGCAAGTATCAGCATTATTAGAGGCGCAAAGAATAGAGCAGGTTGTGTCTACGCTTGCAACATATTTTGATAGTATAACTTTATATCAAAAGGAATCTGCACGTTTAATGCTAACTTATATGCGAGTTATATTTGAAAATAATCCAAGTGTATTAGTTCGTGTGATTGGTGAGAAAGGTGTTGCAACAATGGAAGCGGTGAATGATAACGCTTTATTTGCTGAATATGATGTTGACGTGCAAGAAGTGCCAACAACACCAGTACAAAAGCGGGAAAACTTAACGCTTATGTTAGGAATAGCGCAAAACTTATTAATGACAGGACAAAATATTTACCCTGCATTGATTAATGACATGCCTATTAAGGAAGCAACTAAAGAGCGTGTAAGACAGCAGCTTGACCCGCAATTAACACCAGAGCAACAAGCGCAACAACAAAGACAAGCTGAGTTAGCGCAACAAGTTGAAGCGTTAAACCTTGAATCATTGCAACAAGACTTGATTAAGAAGCAAGCTGAAGTGCAAAAGATACAAAGCGAGATTGCTAAGTTGGCTGTTGATTCTGATAAGACAAGAGCGGATACAACTAAAGCAATTGAAGAGGCGCAGAAATTGGATATAGAAAACGACCAACTTCTTAATGCTAGTACAAATCAAATTGCATTTACCATTTAATCACTAATTAGGAGCAATGAACATGAGTGATTTAGAAATAGAACTAAAGGAAAAAATAAAGCAAGCACGAGCGGAGCAGGAGGAGTCTTTGCAAAGTGAAGTAGGTGATATTAAAGAGCCTGTTGAAGAAGAGCAAGAAGAAGTTGTTGAGGAGGTTGCAGAAGAAGAACCGGAAAATAACATTGACGAACAAGAAGAAGAAGTTGAGGATAATTTAGAGCTTAATGACGAGCAAGAGAAGGATCCCAAAGCAAAGAATGCTTTTCAAAAAATGCGTCAAGAGCTTAAGGAGCGTGATACTGTAATAGAAGAAATGCGCCGAGAAATGGCAAGGATACAGGGGATGCAAGAGGCTATGTTAAAGCCGCAAGAAGAAGCTCAACAAGTTGAGGAAATTCCCGATAAAGATTTAGAGCCGGAGGAATGGTTTGATTATCAACTAAAACAACGTGATAAGAAGATTGCAGAATTATCAGGTAAGTTTGATATTATTAATAAGCAAACAGCCACTAGCCAAGCGGAAGCAACTTATATAAACCTAGAAAGCGACTTTACTAAGAAAGACTCATCTTATACGGATGCAAAATCTTATTATGTAAATGAACGCACAAGGCAATTAAAAGAGCAATACCCAGCAGCTACAGACGAGCAAATTAAACAAGAAGTAAAGCATGAGGAATATAGACTAGTTGAATCTTTAGCAAAAGCAGGTTTTCAACCAGACGATATATTCACAGCGATAAAAGCAAAAGCGCAATCTATGGGTTATAAGGATAATATCCCGACACCAAAGCGTGATAATAAAAAGCTTAAACATAATATGAGTAAGTCCGCTAGTCTCAATGACGCACCAAGCGCGAATGGTGATATAGGATTTAGCGAAAATCAATTAAAGCGAATGGGTAAAAACTTTAGTGAGGTTAGTAAACTTGCTAAATCTAAAGGTGATATGAAGAAAGCGCATGATGCGTTGAGAATTGCAAGGCTCAAATCATATACTTGATTAAAGTAATATAGTTTGTTAATATAAGGTATATCTTATTGCACTCGCCGACTTTCACGGCTGTAAAATATGAAACGTATCTAGCAAAAAGACAATAATTTTACATTTTATAACTTTAAATGGTACATACAAATGGCTGTTACTCCTATGAATAGAGGTGACGCATTGAATGTTGAGTTGTGGTCGAGCCAGTTACGTTTCGTGGAAATGATGAAACGCTACCAGTTCGGACATATGGCAGCTCGTGGAACAATCATGCGTGCCGATGAACTAGACCGTGCGGAAGCAGGGGATAAAATTACAATCCAACAAATTGGTCGTCTTACTGGTGAGGGTATTGGCGAAGGTGGAACTTTGGAAGGGAATGAGGAAGCTCTTAACCAACAAGGTTTCTCAATGGTGTTTAACGTATTCCGGCACGCCGTTGCTTACTATGGCAAGTCTACAGTAGAACAAGCTAGAACTCTTGTAAAATATCAAGAAAGAGCAGAAGAAGCTTTAAGAAACTTTCATGGTTCACGCCTAGATGCTTCTTGCTTTAACCAACTTGGTGGCGTTAATTCAACTACGATTGATGTTGATGGCACGGTTTACTCTGGTGCTGCTAGAACTTTCGTACAAGGTCTAAACTCAATTGCTGCTCCATCTACGAATAGAATTATCCGTGCTGGTGCTGCTGCTAATGACGAATCAATTACTTCTGCTGATACTATGACGCTTGATTTGATTGATGTTGCTTTAGAGAAGCTACAAACTACTTACCCAACTGCGGAAGCTCTTGATGGTAATGAGTTTGATATTTATCTATCTCACCAACAAGCTTTAGATTTGCGTCGTGATACTTCTGGATCAATCCAATGGTACACAAACTATCTATCTGCCATGGAAGGCGGTAACCTAACTGATAACCCAATTATGACTGGTGACGCGTACGGCACTAAACCGATTGGAAAATATCAAAACGTTAATATTTATACTTCAAACAGAGTTGCAACTGGTGTTTCTTCTGCTGATAGTTCTGCTATCTCAACAGTAAGACGTGCAGTCCTATGTGGTAAAGATGCGTTGTTATTCTCTTCTAAATTCTCTGGTGCTTTGACTGGTGATGATACAAAGGGCGGTAATGTACCTTTGCAATTCTTCCGTGAAGATAGAGATTTCCAATATGTGGAAGCTACAGAGGGTCGTATGCTATATGGTGTTAAGAAACAACAATTTGAATCTGAAGACCTTAATAGCATCGTTATTTCAACTTATGGCGCAAGTCATACATCATAGGAGGATAGAAGATGACTACACCTGATATTTTTGCTGATGGCTATTCTAATAGTGATGATGCTTTCTTAAATGCTCCTAGTGGACAAGGAATCCCTGCTCGCCCTGTGCGTGCTACTGCAACTATTGCCGCATCTAGTGCGAGCGGTACTGTTGTTGGTTTAATTCCTTTTCAAAAAGGCGCAAGTGTTGAGATGGGTAGTATAGCTTTGCTAACTGCTGATTTAGATACGGGGACTGATGTAACCTTTACTTTGGGTTATGTGTATGATGATAATACAACTTACACAAACGACCCAGATGCTTTTATAACATCTAATACAGGCTTTCAATCTGCTGCAGCTTTAGTTGGCGCAGATGGAACTGGTGGTTTTGGCTTTGTTGCTGAAGCTGATGGATGGGTTGCTATTACTACTGGTGGTGGTGCTACTACCACAGCAGGCGATGTAACTTTAGAAGCTCGTGTGACTTACGAGAGGTACTAAAAATGGCTACTCTATCTGAGTTACGCACTAGAATTGCTAACAAGCTATCAGACGGTGAATTGCTCCGCCCGAATAGTGCGCAGATAGACCAAGCCGTTAATGCTGCTATTGATTTCTATGAGAACAAATATTTTTGGTTTCAAGAGAGCGTGGCAGCATTAACAACAACAGCGGGCAGCGGGGGGCTTTCGAGCCTCCCGACTGATTTTAAGTTCCAAGTACACCCTAATAGTTTGGTGTTGCTTAAAAATAACGACAGATACGAATTAGAGCATATATCTGCTAGCCAGTTTGATGCTATAGCAAATGATGTAAGTAATGGTTTGCCGAGATATTATACTTATCGTGATGGTGCTTTTGAGATAACGCCACTTGCTGATGATACATACACAGTTAATTTATATTATTATAAAAGTTATGTAGATTTGGTTGATGATGCAGACGAGAATGATTTTACAAATTACGCAACGAGATTGATTGAATATAAAACGCTATTAGACCTTATCGAGGATTATAAGCCAGAAGATGCAAGGCAAGCAACATATTCAATAAAAGTTAAAGAAGAATACCAAACAATAGAGAATGAAACATATAATAGAACGGCAACTGGCAAAATTGTTGGTGAGAATATAGCCGAGTATGATGATTCAAAATACTACTATTACAGACGCAATTATTAAAAAGGAGATATTGCAATGACTCACCCTATAAGAAATCAAGTTGGACGTTTAACCGGAACATTCACATGTAACGGCGCAAGTGCTGTTACTGTTGTAGCTCCAGAAGTTACCCCTAATAGCGTTATTGTTGTAACTCTTAAAACCGTTGGGGGAACGGTGGGTGCTATTCCTGCGGTTAAAACAATTACACCAGGCACTGGCTTCACTATTGCCGGAACTGCATCTGATACTTCTGTATATAACTACGCGGTTCTATAATGGAGCTAGTTTGTCACGAACAGCGCAGGAATTGGACGTGGTATTATAATGCCGAGCTAAAAGAATATGTGCGGCTTGATAATGCAACAGGACGAATGAAAGGCACTATCACAGGTGTTAATCTTCCTAATCCTGATGAAATAGATGCAGCCCGAAAAACAGCTAAGGCTAGAGGGCAACTTCCATTAGCAGCTCGTGACTGCGCCGACAAAGTAACTAAACAATTATGGGAGCATTGGGAAAATGCCAAATCTAACCAGTAATTTTAGCTTTAATAAGCCTTTAGTGAACGACCCTATAGACGAAGATTTATGGGGAGCTCAGTTAAATGCAAACTGGGATAGTGTAGATACTATTCTTGATGCTTTAACGCCAATTGGCACAGTTCAAGTTTACGCAGACACCAGCGCACCAAATTCACGCTGGCTGCTTGCTTATGGACAGGCAGTTAGTCGTACAACTTATTCTGCATTATTTAGTTTGGTTAGTACAAGTTTTGGTGCGGGCGATGGTTCAACAACGTTTAATCTGCCAGATTGTCGGGGGCGTTCTATTGTTGGTTTAGATAACTTAGGAGGTTCAAGTGCTGATAGAATAACAGACGCAAATGCTGATAGTTTAAATAATACTGGTGTCGGTAGTCAGACAGGAGCAGGCTCTATTTCTGTAAATTCTGTTTCTTTATCAAGTAGTAATTTACCGAGCTTCACAATATCTGGTATAGCTCTAAAGGGTACTGTTTCTAATAGCACAGGTGCATTTATGTCGGGGCAGGGTGCGGATATTGGGGCAACTGCATCTATTAGTTATTCTGGATCTGGCTCATCATTTACACCAACTGGTAGTTTTACTGGCACGACAGGTGCAAACGTTCAGCCATCTATAGCAATGGGTGCAATTGTAAGGGTGTTGTAGATGCCGATTATACCGATACTATCTAAAGCAGGGGTTCAATACGAATCTGATTTTACGGAGTTTTCTACTCCGCATTATGTATCTGCTGATAAAATACGATTTGTAGATGGTTTTCCAGAGAAAATAGGCGGCTGGGAATCTATAACTATAAATGATAATTTGCCGGTAAATGGTGCAGCGAGGTCTATATTTTCTTATAATCTAAGTAGAAACGAGCGTTATTTAATAGGAACGCATAGCAATTTATACTATCTTATTGGTAGTAAACTAACCAATATAACGCCTTTAGTGACTGCGACAACGGCTATTGCTAATAGTTTAGATTCAAATTATGTAACTTTAGGCTCAAATCCTATTACAACAGTTGATGGCAGCACAACAGTTACAGTTGCGGACACAGGAACAAAGGTAAGAGTTGGCGATACAATAACATTATCAGGTTCTACGGCAGTTAATGGCGTGCCAGCAGGGCAAATAAACACAACGCACTTTATAAGAACGCAAAGCACAGACAGCTACACGTTTACAGTTACCACAGCAGCAACTTCAAGTGGTTCTGGTGGTGGTGCAAGTGTAGTACAAGCAACGCCTATAATTACAGTTAATCAAACGGCGCATAGCTTCCCAGATGGCGCAAGAATATTAATACAATCCGCTGCTACATTTGCAGGGATTCCCGACACAGATATAAATATCGA
>Ga0208767_1001322_pt1 | contig 19835 bp, 18 predicted proteins | sample VirMetDEL_Mar_21_FD_184514 | JGI IMG/M metagenome (GOLD analysis project Ga0208767, IMG submission 184514) | Aqueous microbial communities from the Delaware River and Bay under freshwater to marine salinity gradient to study organic matter... | ecosystem: Environmental > Aquatic > Marine >... | reverse complement strand
TGGGGCGAATGGTCAAATGGTGATTTAACTGTTGGTGATTATGTTGTTGCAGAAGTCTATACCGCAGTTGATCCTGATTCGTTTTCTAGTGTTTATAATGACATGTTCATAAAAAATTACACCACCGCTTTAATTAAACAACAGTGGGGTATGAATATGTCCAAGTTTGAGGGAATGCAGTTGCCAGGAGGCGTCACAATCAGTGGCAGACAGATTCTAGATGATGCTAACACAGAGTTAAGGGAACTAGAAGAAAAACTTCGTTTGGAACAAGAACTTCCACCAGACTTTTTTGTGGGTTAATTAAATGGCTACTAATCCATATTTCAGTCAGGGTAGAAAAAGCGAACAGTTGTTGTACGAGGATTTAGTTGTTGAATCCTTAAAGATGTACGGACAGGACGTTTACTATCTACCAAGAGAATTAGTTAATAAAGATGATGTCTTTGTTGACGATTCGGTTTCTCGTTTTTCTGATGCTTACAGAATTGAAATGTACATTGAAAACACTGAAGGGTTTGATGGTGAAGGCGATTTGTTCACCAAGTTTGGTGTAGAGATTCGAGATGCAGCCACGTTTATTGTTGCTCGTAGAAGATGGAATAGTGTAGTCGCAGAAAACGAAGCCACCGATGTAGTTCCCTTCTTTCGTCCCCGTGAAGGTGATGTAATCTATTTACCTTTGTCTCAATCTATGTTTCAGATTATGAAAGTAGAAACAGAGACACCGTTCTTTCAGTTAAAGAATCTTCCTACATTTAGAATGCGTTGTGAACTCTTTGAGTATAACGACGAAGACTTTGACACAGACATTGAAGAGATTGACCAAGTAGAAAACTTCTCAGCGTATCAATATGTCATGACATTTGCATCTGTCACTGGAACCTTTGAAGTTGGTGAATCTGTTAGTCAGGACAACACAGAATATACGATGAGTGGTGAAGTGGTGAACTGGGACGCTGTAAACAATAAACTTTATCTGGCACATGTCGGAGCTAACGATGGTGAATTCCACACATTCACCACAACCGCACAAGTTATTGGTGGAACCTCTGGTGCTGTCGGAACACCGACACTCATCGAAGAATTACAAAATATTCAACGTGAAGCCCAGAACGATATCTTTGATGTGTTTGAGAGTGATTTCTTAGATTTCACTGAATCTAATCCGTTTGGAGATCCACAGTAATGTTTGGTACATATTTTTATCATCAGCGGGTTAGAAAGGCTGTTGCCGTTTTCGGTTCATTGTTTAATAATATTTATGTTTTAAGAAAGAATTCTAGTGGGGAGGTTATTAGTCAGGTTAAGGTGCCGCTTTCTTATGCGCCCAAAAGAAATTTCATCGAACGAATAGAACAGATGAATAAAGGAGAGGATGCAGAAAGACAGATTGCAATTAAGTTACCTCGTTTGTCCTTTGAAATCGTATCTATGGAATATGACCTTGCGAGACAATTACCTAAAATAAATTCTCGATCAAAACAATTAACAAACGGAAGTAGTAGCGTATCAGATAGAACTCGACTCTATACTTCTGTTCCCTACAATATCAACTTTCAGTTAAACGCATATGCAAAATCTCAAGACGATGCATTACAAATCGTTGAACAGATTATTCCGTTCTTTAATCCACAATATACAGTAACGGTCAAACCTCTTGAAGACTTAACAGATATTAAAGACGATGTGCCTATCGTATTACAAGGGCTGAATTTTCAGGATGATTATGAGGGACCATTAGAAGCTAGAAGAACTATCATCTACACGATGGACTTTTCCATGAAAATTAGTTTCTATGGTCCTCTATCTACTGGACCTATTATTCGTCAGGTTGATGGACTGATTTATCAACAAGGCACTGGATTAACCGGAGATAGTGATACTCTACTTGAAACACTTAGGACAACTCCGAATCCTTTAGCAGTAAGTCCTGATAGTGATTTTGGGTTTAGTTATGAATATTTCAATGCATTGGATAGTGTTTGATGAAAAATAATGACAATAACAATACAAAAAATATACAAGACGATTATGATACTTCACGTGATACGTATCTCGAATTAATTGAGGGAGGTAAAGAATCCCTTGAATTGATGATACAGGTGGCACGTGAATCAGAACACCCACGGGCTTTTGAAGTTTTGTCAGGTATGATTAAAAACATCGCTGATGTCACAGACAAGTTGATGGAACTGAACAAAAAACATAAAGACGTGATGAGAGAAGAGGTACCTGAACAAAAACAAATCACAAACAACAATGTGTTTTTAGGAAGCACAACAGATTTGCAACGTTTATTACAGAATGAAGAGAAGGTGATTAGTGATGATGCAAAACTCGTTACTGAGAATGAATAACGAAACATATCTCGGCAACATCAATGTAAAACGTGATGGTGTGGTTCAGGAATGGACTAAGGATGAAGTTCGTGAATATAAAAAATGTATGGACAACCCATCATATTTTGCTGAAAATTATGTCAAAATTATTTCGTTGGATAGCGGACTTGTTCCTTTTAATCTTTACCCCTATCAAGAACGCATGTTCGACCATTTTAACAATAATCGTTTTAATGTTGTACTTGCTTGTCGACAATCTGGTAAATCAATTTCGTCAGTCGCCTATCTCCTTTGGTATGCAATCTTCCATCCAGAAAAAACCGTTGCAGTCCTCGCAAACAAAGGTGCCACTTCAAGAGAGATGCTTGGACGTGTTACACTCATGCTTGAGAATCTTCCTTTCTTTTTACAACCAGGCTGTAAAACTCTTAATAAAGGTTCTATCGAGTTTTCTAATAATTCTCGGATTATTGCTGCTGCCACTAGCGGGTCTTCTATTCGGGGCATGTCTGTTAATTTGCTCTATCTCGATGAATTTGCTTTTGTTGAGCGAGCATCTGAATTCTACACTTCCACCTATCCTGTTGTATCCGCAGGAAAAGACACCAAAGTCATCATCACCTCAACCGCCAACGGAATCGGAAACGTGTTCCACAAAATATGGGAAGGCGCCGAACAAGGTATAAATGAATTTAAATCGTTTCGTGTAGACTGGTGGGATGTTCCCGGTAGGGATGAAGAATGGAAAGCCCAAACAATTGCGAATACTTCGTCACTCCAATTTGACCAAGAATTTGGCAACACCTTTTTTGGAACAGGGGACACCCTTATAAATGCCGAGACACTTCTGTCACTAAGGGCAAAAGCGCCTCGGCAGGTTTTAGAGGGCGGTCTTCTAAAAATTTATAACGAACCTGCTAGCAAGCACGAGTACATCATGACCGTTGATGTCTCGAAAGGAAGAGGTCAGGACTATTCTACGTTCACTATTATTGACATTACGACACGCCCTTTTAGTCAAGTGGCTGTGTATCGGAACAATACTATCTCTCCAATACTCTTCCCTGATATTATATATAAGTATGCAACCGTTTATAACAACGCTTATGTGGTTGTAGAATCAAATGACCAAGGTTCTGTGGTATGTAATGGTTTATACTACGACCTTGAATACGAAAATATACATCTCTCCTCAGCCGTAAAATCTAATTCAATCGGTGTTGAAATCACTCGCAAAACAAAACGTTTAGGTTGTTCTGCCATCAAAGATATTCTAGAAGAAAAGAAACTTGTAATACACGACGATAATACTATTTTAGAAATCTCTACATTTGTCGCTAATGGTGTTTCGTATCAGGCCAGTGACGGTAACCATGATGACCTAATGATGAACCTCGTGATGTTCGGTTACTTTGTCACAACACAAATGTTTGCTGATATGACTGATATCAACCTCAAACAGATGATGTTTGAAAACAGAATGCAAGAGATAGAGGATGATATTGTTCCATTTGGTTTTATAGACGATGGTTCATCTCAAATTGATATGATTGAACAACGAGAAGAGATAGATCGACAAGGATGGCAACTTTTTCACGACCCTTTCTAAAAACCCCACAAATATAAATAAATACATTGAATATTCGTATTATGTAAATCTTATTATTAGCTAATAAAGAAAAGGAAACGATTATGGCTCTTTTTACCCCATCAGCGTCTCCCAGCATTACTGTTAAAGAAATTGACTTAACGGGGGTTGTCCCTTCAGTCACAACTTCAACTGGTGCTTATGTAGGAGAATTTTCTTGGGGTCCGGTACATCAACCAACGCTCGTGGATAACGAAGCAACTTTGGTTTCGACGTTCGGGTCTCCAAGCACAACAAACGCAGTAGACTTTTTGTCTGCCGCAAACTTTTTGCAATACTCAACAAGTCTTTTTGTATCACGTACAGTAGATGATACTGCTAACACAGGCGCATTAAATGCATATGATTCAGATGAAGTAGGTGTTTTAGTATCTAAACCATTGGTTAAGAATGCCGACGATTTCGATATTCAGAACACAGCAGCTGGTCTCAAAGACGCCGCCAAATTCCATACATTCATCGCAAAGTATCCGGGCGATGCTGGTAACAGTCTCAGAGTAGAACTGTGTCCCGCTAAGTCAAACGATACAACTTTGTTTGATGGTTGGGCATACGCCAGTTATTTCGATGCAGCGCCAGGTACTTCACAGTACGCTACTTCCGTTAGTGGTGCAGACGATGAAGTTCACGCTGTCGTAGTAGACGAAAACGGCACTTTAACTGGCACAGTAGGTGCTGTTTTAGAAACCTTCCCGTTCTTATCTTTTGCAACAGACGGCAAGACTGTAGATGGTTCTAATAACCACGTTATTGATGTTATTAACAATCGTTCAAGTTATGTTTGGGCAATATCCCTAAACAAACATGACGGTGCAGCAGCTGAAGATTATAACTTCACATCAACCGCAGCAGGAACAGACTTTGAACCGACCACACCAACTATTCATACGTTTAGGTTAGGCGGTGGTTCTAATGGTCCTGCAATTGATACTGGTGATGTTGCGAAAGGATTCGACGAGTTCGAAAGTAAAGAAAACATTCAGGTGGATTTCTTAATCGCTCGTGGTATGACTGCTACTGCTGACCAAACTACGGTTGTTAACGACCTTGTAGGTACGGCAGCATCTCTGCGTAAAGACTGTGTTGTTGTTACTTCACCCGCTAGAGAAGATGTTGTTGGTCTAACTGCTGCAGCAGCAGTAACCGCAACGACTGGTGGTATTGCAAATTTCACAGCATCATCTTACCTGATTGTAGATAATAACTACTTTAAGGTATATGATAAGTATAATGACCAATATGTGTTTATCCCGGCTGCTCCTGGCACTGCTGGTTTGATGGCATCAACTGATGCTGTCGCTGCACCGTGGTTCTCACCCGCTGGTCAAAGAAGGGGTCAATATTTTGGAGTTACTTCCTTGGCTTATTCAGCTAGTAAGTCACAAAGAGATACATTGTACAAAGTTGGAATTAATCCGATTGTAAACTTGCCTGGTCAGGGTATTATTCTTTTTGGTGATAAGACTAAAGAATCTCGCCCATCAGCTTTCGATCGTATTAATGTCCGCCGATTGTTCCTCGCAATTGAAAGGTCAATCGAACGCGCTGCAAGAAACGTAATGTTTGAATTCAATGATGAATTCACTCGTGCAGAGTTTGTTAATATCGTTGAACCGTTCCTGAGAGAAATTCAGGGTCGAAGAGGTGTTACAGATTTCCGAGTGGTTTGTGATGAAACAAACAATACTGCTGCAGTAATTGACCGTAACGAGTTTGTTTGTTCAGTATTTGTCAAACCTGCTCGTTCTATTAACTACATCACTCTTAATTTCGTTGCAGTTCGCACCGGAGTTGATTTCAGTGAAGTAGTTGGTACGGTTTAAGCACAACCATAAGGAGAATTTAAATGGCAATTTTAGGAGTCGATGACTTTAAGTCAAAACTGAGAGGTGGTGGTGCTAGGCCGAATCTGTTCCAAGCAACTGTTAACTTCCCAGCTTACGCTGGAGGTGATGTCGAACTGACATCATTTTTATGCGAAGCTGCTCAGTTACCCGCCTCAACTATGGGACTGGTAACAGTCCCGTTTCGCGGTCGTCAGTTGAAAATAGCTGGTGACAGAACGTTTGAACCTTGGACAGTAACAGTAATCAATGATACTGATTTCACTGTTCGAGATTCAATGGAGCGATGGATGAATGGCATGAACGCACATTCAGCAAACACTGGTTTGGTCAATCCCATCGATTATCAAGCTGACCTCTTTGTAGATCAGTTGGATAAAGATGGTACCACCATTAAGCGTTACAACTTCCGTGGTTGTTTCCCGACCAATGTTGCACCAATAGACCTTTCATATGCAACAGAGAACGAGATTGAAAGATTCACAGTAGAATTCCAGATTCAATACTGGGAGTCGAACACAACATCTTAAATCTCTACTAAATAATCGGGACTCCTTCGGGAGTCCCTTTATTTTTACTTTTTGGACACAGATATGGCAGACGATAGTATCTTTAAATTATTCGGTTTTGAACTACGCAGGACACAAGCACAGAAGAAAGAAAAACTTTCCTCTATTGTTCCTCCTACGGATGACGATGGTGCTGGATATGTCACTACTGCCGCTGGTCATTATGGTCAGTATATTAACATGGAAGGTGACCAGTCAAAAGACAATCACCAATTAATACTACGTTATCGTGGAGTCGCAACACATCCAGAAGTGGACATGGCAATTGAAGAAATTGTCAACGAATCCATTACTGCTTCTGAACTAAGATCTAATGTTGAACTATCATTGGAAGATGTAGAAGCCCCCGATAAAATCAAAGATCAAATTCAAGAAGAATTCGAAAATATCGTGTCAATGTTGAAGTTCAACGATAATGGTCACGATATTTTTCGTTCATGGTATGTTGATGGAAGAATTTATCATCACTTACTTGTGAACGAATCCAATCTTAAAGCTGGTATTCAAGAGGTTAGACACATTGATGCCGCAAAGATTCGTAAAGTTAAAAATGTAAAGTATAAAAAAGACCCTGCAACGGGCGCAAAGATTGTTGAGTCGGTAGAAGAGTTTTATATTTACGAAGACAAGCCTGGGCAACAATCATCAGCGGTTAAACTTTCTACTGATTCAATCAGTTATGTTACATCCGGTTTACTCGATGAGACAAAGAAGAAAGTAGTATCACATCTACACAAAGCATTAAAACCAATCAACCAGTTAAGAATGATGGAAGACTCTATGGTCATCTATCGTCTTGCACGTGCACCGGAAAGACGTATTTTTTATATCGACGTGGGTAACTTGCCTCGTGGTAAGTCTGAACAGTATATGAAAGATATTATGGCTAAGTATCGTAACAAATTAGTATACGATGCGAACACTGGTGAACTCAAAGACGATCGCAAGCACATGTCAATGCTTGAAGACTTCTGGTTGCCTCGTCGAGAAGGTGGTCGTGGAACAGAGATTTCTACGTTGCCTGGTGGTGACAACCTTGGTCAGATTGATGACATCATTTACTTTCAGAAAAAATTATATCGTGCATTAAATGTTCCGGTTAATCGTTTAGAACAAGAAGCCCAGTTCTCTCTTGGTCGTGCAACTGAAATTTCACGAGACGAAGTTAAACTACAAAAGTTTGTTGACCGTCTTCGTAGAAAATTCTCTCAGGTGTTTTTGGGCATTCTTCGTAAACAACTTCTGTTAAAAGGTATCATCACGGAACAGGATTGGGAAACGTGGCGAAATGATATTGTCGTAGATTTCGTTAAAGACAACCATTTCACTGAACTCAAAGAAACGGAAATTATGCGTGAACGAATCGGTCTTCTCAACGAAGTAGATCAGTTCGTTGGCAATTATCTAAGTAAAGAGTGGATTTGGAAAAATGTTTTGAGAATGTCTGAAGAAGATATCGAAGATATTCAAAAACAAATTGAGAGTGAAGGTGACGATGGGGGAGTTGATTTGCCTGGAATGGGAGGCGGTGACGAAGAGAGACCACAGAAACCTCAGAATACCCCTGTTCCAGATGAGGAGGAGAACCCTGCTAAAGAACCAGAAGAGAAAAAAGAAAAATATATACCTACACATGAAGATGAATTACTTGAAGAAATGACAAGGTATATGGCACGAATCAATGAGCAAGATTGATACGATTTCTACTGCGTTTTCAGTTGTACATACGCAGAGAGAAATTGAAAAATTAGAAAATAAAATATACAATGTCCTTGAAGAAGTGCAGACCATACAAGGGCCCGCAGGTCGTGATGGAAAACAGGGTCTTAAAGGAGATAAGGGTGTCAAAGGTGATAAAGGCGATAAAGGAGAACGCGGAGAACGTGGTTCCGATGGCGCTATTGGACCAGTCGGACCTACTGGCGAGAAAGGAGATACTGGCGAACGCGGCGAACAAGGTGAACAGGGACTTCAAGGTGTTGCTGGAATTGCTGGCAAGGATGGAGAACGAGGAGAACGTGGCGAACAAGGACCACAAGGATTACAAGGGCCGCAGGGATTAAAGGGTGATAAAGGTGATAAGGGAGATCAAGGACCCAAGGGAGACACTGGAGCAACTGGTAGCAGGGGTGAAAAAGGTGATCGCGGCATTGATGGAACCAAGGGAGACTTGGGCCCACAGGGACCCAAGGGTGACAAAGGAGACAGGGGAGATACTGGACTTCGTGGCGAAAAGGGAGAACGAGGGGAAAAAGGTGAACCCGGAACACCTGCACCAGATTATAGAAACGAGTTTGAAGAAGCGTTAAAATCTTTTAATAAAAAATTAACGGAAAACGCATCTAGAGTAGATAATAGTATACAAAAACAGATTGATAGAATCAATCAATCTTTAAGCACTATCGGCGGTGGTGGTTCTTACAAATTGGTTGATAATGCTGATGTTGATAAAGCGGCATTAAAAGGAGTTGTAGATGATGCGATATTAATCTATGACCCAACTAAGAAAAAATTTATTGCGGATTCTTTCGTAAATGTGTTGGACAGATTAAAAGCGGAATTAGAAGTGCAGTATAACAAATTAATAGATCAGGAAGGGACGTTTTATTACATAGGTGAAGCTTTGCCTGGTACTAATGTGGATCAACCAAAATGGCGAATCAAACGTATCGAAGAAGTTGGTAATGACTACAATATTTTATGGGCAGATGGAACTGCTGAATTTGATAAAATATGGGATGATAGAGTTACGTTTACTTATTCATAATTATAAATAACAGGGTGCACAAACCTTAACTTACATGTAAACAAATAATTATTTCTACGTAGGAGATACTAAAATGCCAACAATTGTAGATCCAGATGGGTTGTTTGACAATGCTGTTGACTCAGCAGGGGCAAGCGTCTACATCGACACTGCATTACGAACAATTAAGATTCGTAATAATAGTGCAGCGCCTAAAGGACCTACACTCGATGAAACGGGTGTAACCCTTCAGTCGCTTTACAGCTTTCTTAAACAGGAATGGAAAGATGATCCGAACGGCAAATCGTTAATCGCATATCCTTTCCCACTTGTCGCTATCACACCAGAACAGTTCGAATGGCGTTTTGGATGGTCACCTGCTGACGATTCATCACGTTCATTAATTCGTACTGCTGGTTGGAGAGAATTTAGTACTGACGATACCACATTGAAACGTCAGTATATTGGTACAATTTCTTTGGGTAACATTGACGGTGACCAAAACCAAAACGATGCTGGTGACCAAGATTTTGTTTATTATGCGTTCTTCGATTCTGCGAATGGTACATCAAAAGCAGGTCCGTTTAACTATGACTTCCCAGGCGAAGTAAACCAAGCTGTATTGACTTACAAAGACAGTGATGCAAACGGCGTATCTGAATTAGATTACAGAGGTGATATTCTTCGTTTGTTCATTCGTCAAGAAGGTAAAACATACGACCAAACAGATACAGTAGACATCGGTTTGTCAGCTGGTACAACACTTCCTTATAACACTCAACGATTCCCATTGGTTGAAGGTAATGACCTTAAAATTACTGGTGCTGGTGGAGTATCTGATGCGACAATTGAAGCCGCAAAAGCAGCCGGTCAAAAATATTCTACTACAGGTGATGGTTCAACCATTGAATATCTTGCAGTTGATGAGTTATCTAACACTTTCGGTTACTCAGAAGACTTATTGGGTGGTCCTTATAACTTTGGTGTTAAGATTAGGTCTGCATCGGGAGTTGATGGAACAACGCCTTTAACTAACCAAGAATTGTATGCTTGGGTTCAGTATAACTTACGTCAAGACTCTGATATTGAATTTGCTGCAGGTTCAGTTAAGAACGGTAAACTGGCTGACGAACTCTTAGCGTTTGTTGGTGATACGTTGACAACAAAACCTGTAACCAATATTGACCAAACTGGTACTGTTACTGGTGTTGCGATTACTAATGTTAATGCTGATGATATCAACAATACTCAGTTATTTAATACTGGTGGTTCGTTACAATCGTTTCCATTCTCTACTGCAATTAGTATCGGTTTCTCTCAAGATATTTTGGAAGATAGTGCTAATGCTAAAGTGTTTGTATATTATGACCACACTCGTGATTATGCGGTTGGTGCTGAAATTGGAACGTCAATTGATATTGCTAATGTTGGTATTTCGGCAACAGATTCTTATCAAGATAGTGCAAACTTTATCTTAAACGGTGCTGTATCATTTACACCAGTGTTGACAGCTTTAAACGGACCTCAAAACGTGAACGGACTTAATCCCGCTGTAGAAGCTGATGCTTACTTCCGTCTTCATAAATCTTCAGGAACGGGCGCTAACCATAATGTCATTTGGAAAGTTACAGCTGTCGGTGATTCTAGTCACTTTGCCGCTATAACAATCGATGATACGGTTGCACCAATTAATGAGACTTTGAACACTGCTGGTGATGCGATTTATACTCACCCCATCAACTCTCCAGGCGCGTTGTTGCTTGACTCTGCTGGTGTAGTCGGTGGTGAAAATATTGTTGCACAAGCAGCGGTTTCTGACCTTGCAAGTAGTAGTTTAACAAACAACCGTTTTGTAGTGTCTTATGCGTTCGATAACAATACGCAAAAAGATAGAGAAGGTGGACAACCTTTCGACGTAAACGTTCGTGCGATTGGTTTGAACAACGGCTCTTGGGTGGAACAGACTGCAACGATTACAGAACAGAATACGAATAGTATCTCTGTAGTATCCGCTGTAGAAAGAAACTACTCTGACCCAGCATAATAAAATGAACGAGGGGTCCTTCGGGGCCCCTTAATTTTTTTGAGGAATATTATGAAAATATCTTTAGAACAAACATGTGATATACTTAATCGAAGTGTTGATGAAGTTCTTTATATAGCCAACAATGAGAAACGACTTCCGATTCAACTTGTTGGTGATGAAGAATTAAACTATAACGAAGATGGTACAATTTCATTTAATGAAAATGTAGAGAGTACTGAACCTGAATGGTGGTTTAATTTAGATGATGTACTCGCATTTAAAAAAGAAATGGATGAAGGTCTCGTAGGAGAAATTGAAAGTCATCTAAACGATTGAGTATATTATGGAATGTGGCGAATGCACTGAGTGTTGCGAATTATTTGAAGTAAAATCATTAAAAGCGACACAAGGTAATATTATTGAAACAATTGTCATAGATTCTCCAGCAGGAGAAATGTGTGGTTATTGTGAGAAAAATGTGGGTTGTAAAGTCCACGAAGAAAGACCAAAAATTTGTAGGGAATTCTTATGTGCTTATGCACAACAAGAAAACGCATCTTTATTTATGAGACCAGATAGGTGCGGAATCATTTTTGAAAAAATTGATGAGGAAATGTTCATAGGAACAGTGAGGGCGGAAGTTACGATAAGCGAACATGGTATGAATCAGATAAAAGTTTTTAACCAACAAGGTTATGATGTCGTTTTAAGAAAACACGATACACTACAACCTATGTTATATCCTCGTGACGGTGTGGAGAAATTTAATCTTCTCAAGAAATTTTTAAAATTAGTAAAGACGAACAATGGCTAACACACCTACCACAGACTTAACCGATATCTACACCGATGGTGCTTGGAGTGAACCGGCCAGAGACACCGGCGCCTCATCGCCAATTGTTGATGCCGAAGCATACCTGCAAGGAAACGATTGTAGTTCCCAAGCGCTTCGGGCGAACAAATCTGGTGCGTGTGGAGCAATGTATCTAGCGGTCACTGACCCAGGCGGTTTCACCGATGGGACAGACGTTTTTCTTCTTTGGTGGTATTTTCTTTTTCCCAACGCACTCAATCCATTTAATGAAACTCAAGGTCTTGGTCAAGCGTTTCCCACTCTCAATGCCCCTGGCACCAACGCTGGATATTTTTTAGGTGTAGGTTCTGGTGATGGTAATTCTTACCACTGGGCAGTGGGCGGAAGAGATTATGGAACATATCCATATGGGGGTTGGACTAATGTTGCTATTGACCCTTCAACAGGTTCGACTAAAGCCGCAATTCAAGAGGGTACACCCACGGCCGGGACATATACCGCACTAACCGCAACACCTAATCCTAGAATTGGTTTGAACCGTGGTCAGGGACATGCGGTAGATGCAGTTCGTTGGGGAAGAGCATCTATAATATTTACGGGCGGTTCTCCAGCTGGTACCTTTGACGATATGGCGACACAAAACGACTTAGAAGCCAATCGTTGGGGAATATTTCAAGAAACTGCGTCAGGATATCTTTACAAAGGAAAACTAGAACTAGGGACAACCGCAACGTCTCTTCTATTTCAAGATTCGAATCAGAGTATATTGATTGATGATACTCGATATTGTTATCCCGAATTTAATCTTATTGAAGTTAATAACGCGAGTTCGAACATCATATGGGAAAATCTTGTAATCAATAAAGGATCTGCATATGGTTCCACAATCGATTCGGCGAGAGGTAATTTAATTGTAAATGATAACGCAACCACAAACTTTAAAGGTTGTTCATTTACTGATATGGGGTTTTTCAATTTTGGTTCTAATTCTACGAATCGAGACGTAACATTTCGAAGAACAGATGTTGTCAGACAGAACGGAGCGACTTTCACTAATTGCGATTTTGAATCGACACATGATTCTGCTCATGGATTACACGTTAGTGATTCAGGAAATGATATAACTTTAATTACTGGTTGTAATTTTACATCAACACCCAATAGGTCGAATCATGCGATACGTCTAGGGGACGTTGCCCAAACTAAATCGATTAATTTTTCAGGAAACACTCTAACGGGTTATACTGCTGGAACTACTGGTGATTTTGTCGGCACAACAGGAACAGATAGTGCAGCAATAGAAGTTAATGTAGCAACAAGTCAAACATTAACCATTAATGTTGTTAACAATTCTACTATACCGTCAATTCAAAACCTTGGGGCAGGAACAGTTTCGATTGTTCAAGCGGCTACGATTTCATTAACTCGTTTGTTGGGTAACACAGAGATTAGTGTTCTTGACAATCCGTCACCATACTCCGCAACATCATTACCAGCACCGTCTATCACAACCGTTGCATCAACTGAGAGAATAAGTGCAGACACAAACACTGGCGACGGTGGTTCTAATTACATAGGTTATTCTAACAATGGGGGTTCGCTGCAGATTGACGCAAACGGAACAACCGCGTTTACTAACTTCCCAGGCGTACTTCAAGACACAAACGCAACAAATCCAAGAACGTTAGTGGCTGGAGACAAGGTTCGAGTTCTTATTAGGGATGATGTTGACAACCCATCATTACAATTGTTCGATGAGTTTGAAGTTTCAGGTACACCGTCGGCCTCGGCTATATTGACAACGACTTCGTTTAGTGGATTTACATCTGCATTTGGCACAACATTGAACGGTGCGAATAGTAAGACTGTTACGATTGAAAAAGTAGACGCTAGATTCCAATTTAGTACACCCGTTGGAAATGTGATAGATATCTTGGCATTTAGAACTGGGTCAAATCCTATTCTATCATTAAACAATGTTGCTGAAACGGGTAATATACCTTTAACACAGGTTGGCGACAGAAACTATCGAGACCCAGCATAAAAAACTTATAAATAAAGAGTATTAACGCAAGAATTTTTGGAGTAATAAATGGCAGGTGAAAAATCCTATTTAAGTGTACCACCAGATAGCACTGGTAAAAAAGTGCGTATGACTCCAACCGTTCGCGTTTTTTATTCTGGTAAAAACAGACTTCCTGAAACTACCGCATACGTTTGGTCTATCGGTGAAGAATATCCCATTACAGGGTTTGGTGATGTACACGTTCACGAAGCTGTATATCTTGGTGATACAGGATATATCGATATTCATATTACAGACCCTGCATTATTAGCAGCGGGTGATCTTCCGCAAGCAGGAGATCTAATTCAATCCGATGACGCCACTTTTCAAAGCACATATGGACAAGTTGCTACAGTAACCGCCGCAGAATATCATTATTATAACGTGAATCAAATTGTTGGTACAGACAATCCATCGTATGGATGGGAAATTGATAAATTTGGTTCTGGTAATGTTCGATTCTCAGAAGGTAATGCTGAGGTTGCGGCGTCAGGTGGTTTAAGAACCGTACAACAAACTCTTTTGTCACAATATGATTTTTCTCTTAGTGCTTTAGCGTCAGAATTTACTAATACTTTACAGAATGGTGGTACTGCTACTTATGATGGTGGCGCGGGTGAAGTGTTAGTAAAAGTAACATCAGATACTGGGTCAACAGCAACAAACACATCAAACGTTTATCATCCATATGTTCCGGGCGCAAACCAGCTGTTGTATATAGCTGCTAGATTATCATCTGCCGACACGCTGGGCGTTGTTCGTCGTTGGGGTATATTTGATTCTCAAAACGGATTCTTTTTTCAGAAATACGGAACAGAATTAGCAGTAGTTCATCGTAGAACTTTTAATGGCGTAACAACTCCTGCTAACGAAACTGATTATGCTAACGGTGTTATTCGTCAAACCATGTGGAACAAAGACAAACTAGATGGAACTGGTCCATCTGGTATGGTTATTGATTTAGAAAAAGCGAATCTTTTCTGGATCGACTTCCAACAATTGGGTGGGTCGCGCATTCGATGGGGTGTGTATTATAATGGTGAACGTATTACTTGTCACGACATGGATATGGGCAACGGTGGTCCTCTAGGTGGTTGGATACATAACGCGGTTCGAAATGCTAACCTTCCAATCTGTTGGGCAGCAAGAACATTAGATGGATCGACTTGGGCTGGCGAAGAAAGAACACTTTATGCTTTGGGTGCTGGTGTTTGGGCAGAAGGTATTGGTAATACAAAAATTATCGAAGAAGGTCCAGTTCGACAATACGACGAAAGTTTTTCAATTCAGATAGACACTAATGAAATTGACGTTCCTTATGGAGGAACAGGAAGTTCTTTGCGACAACCTTGGAGTCAAGGTGCATATTATATCTTTACGTTAAAACCATTGGAAACCGTTCCTGATGGTGCTGGTGGAACTATTCCAAATAGAACCTTATACTTTCCGAAAACTCTGGAAGCGCAAGCATTTACAAACGATAGTGCGGTTGGTCTTAATGGAGAAATCCGTGTATTCGCTCAGTGTATTTTAAAACAAGAAAATTATACTCCGATTTCTTATACAACTGTATCGAGAGATGAACAAGCATGGCACGTAGGACACGGTCCAGAAATTCTCCGTGTTCCAATTAAACAAGGTTTTGGTGAATTTAATTTCGGTGAAGCATTTACAGATATTCAAAACGGTACGTTGAAGAATAACTCTGAGAGTGGTGGTAATAGAACACAATCTATTGCTCAAGTTTCCAATTCTTATGATAATGAAGGAACTGGTATTACTGGTAAGGTAGGAATTCGTGTTGGATACAATCCAATTTACGGCACTCAACAAATTCATTTATTTAATGATAGAACGCCAATAACAGTCAGCGGATTGACGCAAAATGGTCCAAATTCATTGAACGGAAATACCTATTATCTAAGCATTGATGATGGATCACGAGCGGCATTGTATACATCCGAAGATCTTATTGACTCTGATAGAGCAATGCGAACAATTCAAGCAACGGGTTTAACTACTCCGAGTGCTGCTGCTGATTTCCCAATTGCAAGCACTCTGTTCGTCAGCGGTGCTGGTTCAGCAAGAATATTTGATTTTGATTCAACGGGTGTGGGAACAGCAAACATTAAAGTAGATGGAAGAAATAATGCTGCGTTAAATGTTGGTTTGACTTCTGGAATTTTGTCAGTCGGTGATTCTGCTGGTGCTGCACCTAATCTTGGCAACGTCGCTTCTGTTACTAAGAACTATGCATTTCCATATGATTTGAGAACGATTGTTAATGCTGTTGATGGTAGCGCATGGGTTACAGGATCAGAAGGGACAGGAAGTGCGGCATCGCCTACTGCTGGAAGTATCACGGGTTCACCACCTGTTGCTCCACCTTGGACGTTTATGTGGAGACCATTAGGCGGCGACACATTTACCAAAGCTAGTGGAGAAACAATACAGATTTCTTTAACGTGGAAAGAACGTAATCAGTAATGTCCACTGTTACGTTCAACTACGGCACATGGTGGCAATGGGACCCGAATCAGTTTCCCAATCAAAAAGTTACGTTTGATGCGTATGAAAAAATCATATATGTAAATGAAGGTGTAAGAGAACTTGATGTAAAGATCGACATTTATTCTGCATGGAAAGAATGGGTGTTGAGTTCACCTGAATATCCACTACCTTCTTGGCAAAAAGAAGCAATTAGTGCGATTGGTGGTGAACCATTGAACGATACGTTGAATGTTGGTTCGACATTCTTCTTAGAAAACGGATGGAGAATACAACCGCTTGCCAGTACTCAACCATACATTCTTACAGTGAACGGTAACATTTATACAAGAGAATCGGGTGGCAATCCGTTTCTGTTTGCGGAAGGTGTGTCAGTGAACTTAACACGTTCGAACTTGGTTGACCAATTAGTGGCATCCACATCGATAACGCAAGCAGATTATGAAGCTATTGCAGCGAATGTTTGGGCCAGGTCTACTACACCCAATACTGGAGTTAGTACATATGGACAGTTAGTAAAAGACATAGATACTGAAGTTGATAAGACCCTGAAGAAGGGTGAATTTTTGGCACTGAAATAGGAGTTTGAATTATGGCAGATGATAATATAGTGATAGCACAAGTAGAAGCAGATCCGATTGAACCGAACAATCGTATTGCGGATTTACTGGCAGCTATCGAAAAAGAGAATCACTTGGATGCAGAAAAGTCTTTTAACGATTTGATTGGTGACCGTTTGAGTACCGCACTAGACCAACGTAAGGTTTCTCTAGCACAATCAGTATTTAACAATGAACCCGAAACTGCCGAAACGGAAGAAGAAGAAGAATTTGATACTGACATTAGTGATGACGAGTTCGAGGCGGAACTAGATGCTCTTGAAACATCTGCTGAGACGGATGAAGAAGAGTATTTAGAAACAGAAGAAGAATTAGAAAATTAATTTTTTATAAATAATAGTTATGAAAAATTTTAAAGAAATTAGAGAAGCCTCTAAGAAAAAAATGCCGCCGGGCGATCATGTGTTCGATAAGAAGGTTGGCAAGGTGCATGTTATGGTGCACAAAGACACTAAAGGTTTCACCGTTTATATTGACGGCGAAAAATTAGACACCTATCGTTCTCAGAAAGAAGCTGAGAAGATGGGTGTTACGTTTGCAAAGGAAATGTAATCAATGAAACTTATTGCCGAATATGTAGAACAAGATTTAATTGTCGTCACTGAAGCAAAAGAGGGCGGTGGTAAATCTTATGTAATTGAAGGCGTGTTCGCACAAGCAGAACAAAAGAATCGAAACGGACGTGTTTACCCCAAAGCGATTATGGAAAATGCGGTAAACAAGTACGTTAATGAACAGGTTAAACAAAAAAGGTCTGTGGGTGAATTAAACCACCCTGAAGGTCCAACTGTTAACCTTGATAAAGTTTCTCACCTCATTACAGACCTTCAATGGGAAGGTAATAATGTGGTAGGAAAAGCATCTATTCTTGATACTCCTAATGGTCAGATTGTTAAAGGTCTACTCGATGGGGGAGTTAAATTAGGTGTTTCAACTCGTGGTATGGGTAGTCTTGAAAATAGAAATGGTACAATGTACGTGAAAGAAGATTTTCTTTTAAACACAGTAGATATTGTCCAAGACCCTTCAGCTCCTGGTGCGTTTGTTAACGGCATCATGGAAGGTGTTGATTGGGTGTGGAACAATGGTGTCATTCAACCTCAAGAAATTGAAAAAATGGAGACAGAAATTAAAAAGGCTCCACGTACTGGTCTCTACGAGACTCAGGTTCGTGAGTTTAAAAATTTCCTCTCGTTACTCAAAACAAACTTTAAGGAGTAAAACATGTCTGATCAAGAGAACATGATTGATGATGTTGAATTTCCTGAGGCGTCTGAGGACCAAATCGAGGAAGCGAAAGGTCACGATCCTGAAAGTGCTGAGAAAGACTCAGTAGATTCAGTAGACAAGGCAGGCAATGCTACTAAGCAAGCTGCTGCTCCGAAGACGAAGGCAGGTATGATCAACGCAATGTACGGCAAGATGCACGCTATGAAAAAGCATGAACTTCAAGCTATGTACAGTAAAATGCAAGAAGAAACTGAAATGTCAGAAGAAGAAGGCGAAGCGATTGAATTGCCAGAATTTTCTGTCACAGACGAACTGAAGGCATTAGTTGAATCAGAAGCAACATTGTCAGATGAATTCAAAGCGAAAACTGCTATAATCTTCGAAACTGCTATTCGTTCCAAACTTACTGAAGAAGTAGAACGTTTGGAAGATGAATATCAATCTCGTCTTGACGAAGAACTGAACGCAACACGTGATGATCTTGTTGAGAAGGTTGATAACTACCTCAACTATGTGGTTGAAACTTGGATGGAAGAGAACAAACTCGCTGTCGAGTCTGGTCTCCGTACTGAGATTGCTGAAGGTTTTATGAATAACTTGAAAGAGTTGTTCGTTGAATCTTATATCGAAGTACCCGAGTCTAAAGTAGACCTTGTTGACGAACTCGCTGCATCAGTAGAAGAGTTGGAAGAAAAACTCAACTCACAAACTGGTTCAGTATTAGAAATGCGTGAAAAACTGGAAGAGTACCAGCGTGAAACGGTTATCCGTGAAAGTGCTCGTGATCTTGCTGACACGCAAGTAGAAAAATTACGTTCTTTGGTTTCTTCTCTCGATTTTGAAGATGAAGAGTCGTTCACAGAAAAAGTTAAAACTGTGAAAGAATCTTATTTCAAGAAAGAAGTAACTTCAACCGAAGAAGTAATCGAAGAAGATTGGGATGCTGAGACTACAGTTGAATCTGGTTCAACTATGGATATGTATCTCAATGCAATCAAAAGAACTAAAAAGTAAACATTTAAGGAGTATATAAATGCAAATTTCTTACGATAGACTCGTTGAGAAGTGGGCTCCAGTTCTGAATGAAGAGTCAGCGGGTGAGATCAAAGATTCTCATCGTCGTGCTGTAACTGCTGCTATCTTGGAAAACCAAGAGAAGGCCTTCGCAGAACAAGCTCAACTGAACGAAGTAAACACTAACGCTTCTGTGACCACTGCTGCTGGTTCAAGCGGTGCAAACTGGGACCCCATCCTTATCGCACTCGTTCGTCGTGCTATGCCTAACTTGATGGCATATGACGTTTGTGGCGTTCAACCTATGACTGGTCCTACTGGTCTTATCTTCGCCATGAAGTCTCGTTATAAGACTTCTGCTAACGAAGTAACTGCTGATGACGAAGCGTTGTTCAACGAAGCAATCACT